>Ga0208899_1000298_pt1 | contig 34975 bp, 54 predicted proteins | sample VirMetDEL_Nov_24_FD_184518 | JGI IMG/M metagenome (GOLD analysis project Ga0208899, IMG submission 184518) | Aqueous microbial communities from the Delaware River and Bay under freshwater to marine salinity gradient to study organic matter... | ecosystem: Environmental > Aquatic > Marine >... | reverse complement strand
GCTACCACCACTAGGGATTCTATTGGTACACTCACATACTTTAGTGCATTCAGACTCTTCAATTTCATTAAGCAAGTAATCATCTGATACACTAATAATTCCTCGTCTTCTTTCCCAAATTAAAAGCTTTTTTAGTGCCTCTTTGTCTTCAGCTATTTTCTTTTTGATAACGGCTCTTTTTTGATCAGCTCTTTTAATATCAATTGAAGACTCTGCCATTTTGTACTCACTGATTAATTCATCAATGTCATACTCTGAGCTAGTGTAGTTATTCTTTTTAACTTCTGACTCGATTGCCTCTAATTGAAAATCTCTTGGCATTGGCTCATCATTGTAAGGGATTTCAGCTGCGTCTAGTAATGCTTTAACTTGATCTCTTGTGGCGTTTTTAGCAAACTCTAATCCATTACTTTTTGCTAACTCTTTTAGTTCTTTTAATTCCATTTGTTTTTTCCTTTGTTACTTCCTTATATTCAACCTCTTCGATGGGTTTGTTTTCTAATTGCTTTTTCTTGGCTTCAATCACTAGATCTTCTACGGTTTTATTCTGCACATCTATTTGCAGCTTGGACTTGTCTCCATAGTCTTTATAGAAACGAGTCCTCATGGTGAATTGAAGCATATAGCCATCAATATCCTTGTCACCTTCCAATCGCCTCTTATTAAGGTTTTCGTAATATCTCTGACAAAGAGCTTCCCCTAATTGCTTTGCTTCTCTAAACTCCTCATGCCTATCAAGCCACTCATAAAGAGTTCTACGCCCACACATGACCACCGCTCCAAATGTTGTGAAACTGTACCCCTCAGACATATGCTCAACCAGTTTCTTACAATATTCAGGCTTGTATTTTGTGCCATACATTAATTAGTCTCTTTATAGTACTGTGCGAGCTTGTGCATCATTTCTTCATCAACTCCACTTTTAATTCCATTATTCTTTTATTAAGAATCTCTTCTTTTTCTTTATAATTATCTTTTAACATCTTGATTATACGCTCATTTTCAGCATCACCCCGATCAACGCCAAACACAATAAACTCAAATGTTATGCGTCTAATAGTCCTATTATGGTACTTTGGATATGCAGATTGGAACTTCTCTTGCCATTTTTCATTATAGAATTCAATCATTGAAGCAAGGTCTAGGAGATTCACCCCTTGCAGATTCTTTTCTCGACTAAAAAATGTAATTCGCTTGATATCTAGTGGAAAATACACATCACTTGGTCTTAAACCAAGCGTTTCTCTAACCCATTTGAGCCTTCCTGCTTTTGACATGGATTAATTGTGTATATTTTTTTATACGCTGACAAGTCCTATATTCGGACAAAAAAAACTGCCCCATTTCTGAGGCAGCTAACTCCAAAAGGCCAGGGTTCACAAAATAAACCCTAACTTATTGTTATCTTATAATTAGTAGCAAGTTGTTGTAAATCCACCCATCATATCGGGATTACTAGTGCATGTTTGCTGCTTGCTCTGTTGCATCATATTGAACTCGTGTGCTCTTTGATTCATGTCTTCAATAATTCTTTGTTCTCTCATTGCTGGTTCAGCTATTTGATCGGCTAAGTTGTTATTATTTATGTAAAAAGCACCACCTCCTGAAGACCTTGGAGCTTGTCTCCTAACATCTAAACTTATCAGCTTACCTTCTTTATTGAACTTACATATATGCTCATAGGTATCACTAAAACCTTTGGTCTCTTCAAAGATTAAAGTTTTTCCATTCTTGTTAATCGATTTAGCGATAGGATCACTTCTAAAATACCTTTCAACCTGGATTATGCTCATACCTAGTTCAACACTCTTTGGTCTTGGCTTTCTATTCTTCATTGCCTTTGTTGTACATCCGATCATAAAAACCATTAATAGTACCATTTTCATACTAACTCTCCTTTAAAACAGTAGTTTGTAATATACGGAAAGCATAAAAAGCCCACTATCCAGCTTCCATGGAACCAATTAGCTGTAGAAATCATCACCAGGACCACGAGAATTGATTTTAAAGCACTTTCTGTGCTTTTGAAGGTAATAAGGTTCATAGAATTAGAAAAACGCTTAAAATAAGATTTTGGAGTCATTTAGCATTTCCTTTTGAAGTTAATAGGAATATACCATAGCTTTGGATATTCCTCAACTACCTTCTAGAAAGATTACATTTTGAGCAAGTTAGCCTTAATGTAGCTTTTTCTTGATGAAACTTTTGCCAATTACTTGAGTCACTGTCATTTTTGAACTGCCATCCATTATGATCCCTCAAGTTTACTAACTCCCATTCCTTCCCAAAGGTCTCTTCAAACTCTTTGGCAATCTCTTCAAAGTACTTTTCATGATCAACATGGATTACTTTTTCAGTTAGGTCTTCATTACATATTGAGCATGTATACTCATTGCAACTGTCTTTAAAGTCCATTATCTGATCAATAATTGCTCTTCTCATGGCCATACGCAGTTTTAGTTTGTAGCTAGCTTTATTCCCTGTAATGCATTTATTCCAAGAAATAGAAACAAAGTCTTTCCCAACTTCTTTTATGTTTATGGCAGGATATCCACCAAAGTTTTTAATAACCTCAACTTGCTCAAGGTTATTTATTTCTCTTTCGGGATGTCTTTTAACTAAATCATTAAAGAAATTGAAATAAGAGCTTTGTTGATCAAAGATGCTTCCTTCATGTCTTTGAAGAAACTCTCTAACATACTCCATTGCTTGTTTTTTATATTTAAATTGTACTTCACCTAGTTCTATCATTTATAGACTCCTATTTTAGCTTGGTTAAATGTGCAGAGATATTTATTTAATTAGAATTTATTAATGGTGTCACCGTTATCCGTAACTACATAAGCAGTACCAGTAAAGTTGATTATTCTAAATCCTTCATTGGTTATGCAGTAGCATTTTTTTATAGGGATATCGGTTAAAAAAATTGTGGTCCCCATACCAAATTCATCTAGCTTGTCGTTCCTAATAAACTCATCATCTGGCTCAAATGGATCTGGTGGAGATAACATATTTAATATTATTTTTGGATCAATTGGTTTGTCTGCATTAGCAAAGGCACAGACTTCTTTAACTGTGAATGAAAATTGTTGTGATTTATTTTCAACTATCTTTAATAGCATAAATCCTCCTTTGTAATCTGAATAATAATAATTAAATTGGCATCTCTGCACAGAGGACTTTTATTAAACTAGCTTTTAGGTGTCAACATTTAATTCAGGTATATATTTAACTAATATTTTATAGGTCTCTCCCCAACTTCCTGTGTACCATTTAATCCATGTACTAAGGTTTGGACCTCCTCCACCATGTGAGCCAATGAACCCATCATCATCAATCCAGTTTGCTGTTGGTTTATTGTTAACCCATATTTGATTATTTTTAACTTCAATAACCTCTCCCCCTAACTCAGGTGCGCCTGATATTCTTCTTAATCCTTCATAGACATCAAATTTGTGAGCTTTATCCCAAAACTCTGTTGATGCATTATCATCTTTTGCTGTTGGCTTTTTCTTTTTCTTAATTGGCAAAGGTTTAAGGCAAGTTAAAAACTGATGAGAAAGATATTTTGCTTTTGATTGATAAACTTTTTTTATCATGAATGGGTCCTCAGGATTCTTTTGATGATAATACCCTGGCACTCTAAGAATCCTAGTTACATCCTTAACAGCATCATCAGAGTTAAAGTGATAAACCATTTGGTTTAGAATTGCTTTGTAAATAATTATTGCCCTATCCTTTCCCTCATTCTTTACTAGATCATCCTCAATTTCCCAATAAACATGATAACCCGCTTTTGATTCAATTATTTTTGTAGGCTCTAAAAAAGGCTTTAACCTCATAGCTTGATCTAATTTATTGCAATCATCAAACTCCACATAAAAATAATTAAGCTTTTTAAGATGAGTCTCTCTTCTATACTCTTCAAAAGTATTTACTGTTTGGTAAATAGCGTAACCATCTTTATTTAATTCTTTAGCATGGTCTTTGTTTTTAATTTGAATAACGGGGCACTCTCTATTCCAATCATGGATTGCTACTTTCATTTAAGCTTAATCCTTTTTTCATAAAATCCTTTGAACTGCTCAAAGGTTATTTTAATGTCATTGAGGTAACTATTTTCTTTATGGTTATAAGTTAAAGCATAAACACTGTTAGAGGCTCCCCCTATTCTTGATTTTAATATCCTAACAATCCCCTGCTTATGCTCGCCTTCATCTTTCATGTAAGTTATAAGTTGATAAGCATAAACATACTCGCATCTATTTGAAACAATTTTAGGGCCCTTAATATCATCTCCAGTAAAAAGCTCTGACTGCATATCTTTAACCCCACTGGCAGTATGGGCAATTATTATTATCGGGACATTTAATCTTTTAACAACAGTTGATAGCTCATCAAACATTTTGACAATAACATCAATGTTCCCACTATAAAACTTACTAGTAGTTAAATTATCAAAAACAATAATTTCACTTTTAGTTCTTGTAACTGCATCAGCTAGATAATTGGATAAACTACTTTCGTTCTCATTAATCCACTTGTCAGCTTCCATCTCATGTCTAAAATGAATCTTGGATCTTTCATCTTGCCCTATATCAGCTTTTGACATCATATAAACCATATCATCAAAGGATTCTTCAGTTGAATACCAAAGTATTTTAGCTCCTTTGGCTAATTGGAAAATAACTGATCTAGTTAATGTTGTTTTACCTGTTCCTGTAGTTCCTATAAGCAAATGCTTTTTCCCAGGTCTAAGTGATCTATGGTCATTAAGGAAATTAAATTGAGTGTATCCATAAGGGCTAGACTCATATTCTTGTACTACCCTATCCGTTAACTCCTTTGGAGCATCAAGAGTTTTATCATCGGTATAAAAGAAATCACTAAACAAACTCATTCAATACTCCTTGCGTTTTTAAATAATTCATCTCCTAATCTTGCTACTTCTAGCTCGGCTTCAGTCAATCTGCCCCCATTAGGTCTAAAATTAGGATCCCCAAATTTTTCTTTTGTTCTGGAAAATGAATCTAGCATAAAGGCTTTAAATGGCTTTTTCATTTTTGATTTTATGTAAAACTCTTTTGCACTATGCCAATACTTCCGAAGAAACTCCTCAGAATAAAGTTTCAAATAACTCTCATCCCATAATTCTGTTATTTCTTGACTAGTGTGGTCAGGGGGGGGAGGAAAAGAAGAAGAAGAATAGCTTCTATCTTGTCTCTCTTCTTTATTCTCCTCTCCTCTATTATACTCTATTCTTTCTTCTCTTTCTGTATTATCGAAAATCAATAATTCCATAGACTTTGCCAACCGCAACGAGACCAAAAAATTGTCAATTTCGTAAAAAATTAACGTAAAACGCTCTAATTTTTGCAAGTTTTTGATCAATGATGCTTGCGTCAAGCCCAATTCTTGACGTAATTTTGCTGAATGTATCTTTAAAACTTTGCTGTTTTTGCTGTGTGGTCGATCAAAAAACAGCTCTAAAATGATATAAAAATCAGCAAAAAGCTTTTTATTTTTGTTTTTTCCTTGAACTAATTCTACTAACTGCGGCATAGCTCTAAGGTTGACTGGGTGCTTAAACCAATGGTTTTCTAGTTCTTGATTGTTTCTACTGCTTGTTTTTTTTGGCATTTTTATCTCCTAAGGGTAGATGGTTATGATAGCGTCCTCGCCGCGAGATTCTATAATATATCTATCTATGTGCTTATCTTTAACGAATCTACTTAGCGTTTGAATAACATCGATATTTTCAAACCCAGGCATTTTACCACTGTAAACAACTTGCGATACTGGTCCCCCACATTCCTCTAGTTCACAGGCTTTAATGGCCAGTAGTAGAAGCTGTTCTTCTTTATTAAAACAGTTTGTTTGAATAAGTTTGTCGATAATTTGCATAACCTCTCCTTTGTAAGATTTATATTTTAGGTAGTTCAAAAAGAATTTAAGTTGATTTTTTAGCGTGGGGTTGCTATTTAGGTTTCAATGTAAATTCTTTTGGTAACACTGAAGAAATTACATAGTCTTTGCTTCTTTGTAAAGATTAGCAGGTTTTAAAGAGGGGATGTATTTCCCCTCTTTTTTTTGCTTGCTTTTCTATTTTTTAATCTATATAAAAATTTCACCTGTTAATTATTTACTAAGGAGTTTCATGAAAGTTAAATCAACTAAAGATATTCAACCAACTAAACTGAATGTTTTAATATACTCATCAAGCGGCAGTGGTAAAACAACGGCCATATCAACCCTTCCAAATAAAACTTTAATCGTTTCAAAAGAGTCGGGCCTATTGTCTTTAAAAGATTTTAATATAGATTATGTGGAACCTAGTTCACTGAGTGATATTCGTAAACTACTTGTATCAAATGACATTAGCGAGTATGACAATATAGCCTTTGATTCATTAACTGAAATAGCTTCAATGTTTTTAGAGGAAGCCCAGTCAGTTTATCCCGACGACAGGCAAGCATTAAAAAAATGGGGATACTTTGGTGACTCACTAACTAAATTTATAAAATTTACTAGAGATTTAAATAAAAATGTTGTCTTCACTTGTTTGGAAAAAACAACAGAGGATAATTTGGGTCGTAGGTTTAATGTCCCTGATGTTCAAGGACAGCTCTCTAAAAAGCTACCGGCATTCTTTGATTTTGTTTTTAGTCTACAGGTAATTGAAAAAGAGGATGGGGAAAAAATAAGAGCTTTTTTAACTCAGCCAGTTGAAGGATATATATGTAAAGATCGCTCAGGTAAGTTAGACCTTTATGAAAAACCTGATTTTTGTGAAATATTAAAAAAGGTTTTTGCGTGAAAATTCTTCCAGTAAAAGGTTACGAGGGTCACTACAGCGTTTCATCCAATGGAGATGTTTATTCTCATAAAGATATAACTTATAAAGATGGTCGAATCGCCAGTTTTAAAAGAATAAAGTTAAAGAAAGCTATCACCAAAAAAAGCTATGAGCGTGTTTACTTATCTAAAAATAGTAAGAAAAAAACACTTAAAGTCCACAGGTTAGTAGCAATAGCCTTTATAGAAAATCCGAATGGCAAACCTCAAGTTAATCATATAAATGGCAATAAAAAAGATAACAGAGTTGAAAATTTAGAGTGGTGTGATAATAGAGAAAACCAATTACATGCATGGGAAAATGGTTTGCAAAATGGCAATGTAGCCAGAGGTGAGGATCATCCTCATAGAAAGCTGGATGATGAAATGGTGAGAGATATTAGAAAATTAAAAATGAGAACCAAGGTAACCTACAGGGAATTATCTCAGATATACTCAGTAACTGAGGCTACCTTGTGTGACATAATAAAAAATAGAACGTGGAAGCACGTTAAATAGGAGGGTGTTTTATGATTGATTTAACCGGATCTGACGATATTGAGACTGGCTATGATGTAATCCCAGAAGGTGAATACAATGCTTTAGTTGAGAAACTTGAGTGGAAAGATAACTATGAAAAGACTCATAAAGTTTTAAGCTATCAAGTAAGAATCACAGGACCAACGTATAAAAATAGAGTGTTATTTGCTCAATATGACTTAAATACAAAAGATGAAGCTTTAAGATTGAAAGCAATTAATAGAGTTAAAAGAATGGCAGCTGCTTTTTCCATTCCCACCAACGATAACAAGCTTGATGAAGCATCATTTGTTAATAAGCAATGCAATATTCAGGTATCTACTTATAAGACTAAAGAGGGTGTTGAGAAAAACTCAATCTACTACTTTAAGCCTTATAAGCTAATTGAGGCTAAGAAAAAAGAAGGCTATTTAGGAGGCTCTCATTCACCTCAAAGTAGCGCAGGATATGAAGGTGACTCAATACCTTTTTAGTGTCATCGACCTAGAAACGACGGGATTTACTCCAGGTAAACATGAGCTACTAACTGCTTATGTTATTTTAACAGATGGTGAGAAAACGCTTGATGAAAAAGGTTTTAAATTTAAGCCAACCAAATTTAGGCCTGATTATCATAAGGCATATAAGATTCATGGGATAACAATTGAGGAAGCTCGTAAACATCCATTAAAGCATCCACAATTAGAATTACTACTCAATTTTATCCCTGATGATTCCATAATGGTCTGCCATAGTCGAAAAGCTCTTGGGTACTTCGACTATGGCTTCCTTTCTATTGAATGCTACCTAGCTAATATGGAAATGGAATTTAATAGAACTTTTAAATGGTGTATATCCACTTATGATCTAGTTTATAAATATGGTAAACTTAAAAAAGAAGAGAAGAAAAAATTGAGTCTCGATAAGTGTTGTGAATATTTCGACATAGAGTTAAATCATCACAATGCAGAGTCAGACACTAAAGCTTGCTTTGAATTATTCAAAAGGTTTTATAATGGCAGGAAAAAAGAAATTGAAACAAGTATCGATTTCATATGTTAACAATAAGGATAACGATGAGTGGTGCAAGCAATGTGATAACCATCATAATAAACTTGTTTCATGTAGAACAATCTTACCGACTAGCGAAGAGATAGAAAAAGCAGTAATGAATGTTTTGGAGTTTTTAAATGATAACTGATACAAACTTACATGCGTGGGTTATTTATTACGAAGTTTATAAAAACAACGAATTAGTTTTGAGTGAAATACGTGTTGTTAATGATAGAGTTTCAGGTAACTTCGCACTTAACCCTCATCTTTCTTTAGGTCCATTTGACTTAGTTCTAAGAGTGAGCTTATTGGGGAGACTATGACAATTGAAAGAATAAGCACTTTTATTTTATTCACCACTATTTTGCTTTTAGCAGTAGTATTTTTCAATCAGCAATATGATGGGCAATTGCTTGAATGGTTGAGGAGTTTGTTTTGATATTTTATAACTATGTCCAAAACTTCATATTTATTATCGATAAATATGAGAATGGGAATTGGTCTTGGTTAGCAGATTACAGAGACCCAGAACCCTCTTTTTACTCTTTAACGAATTGCTCTGACTTTATAGGGTGGCTTTAAAATGACTAGCACAATATTAAGGAGGTTTTATGAAATTTGAATTTGATGCAAATGAGAAAATTACTATTAGTAAGAAAGAATATTTTGCTTTAATTTGTCGAGACATTAAATTAGATATTCTCGAATGTAATGGTGTGGACAATTGGGGAGGGTATGATTTGACCGGCTACGACGATCAAATAAAAAAAGAATACCAAGTAATAAAAGAGTTAAAAGATGGTTAGCACAATATTAATAGCACTTGCAGCGATATTCAAAGCTGGAAACGATAAGGCTTTATTTCATTATAGTAAAAGTATTTTTAAAAACTTCAATCCGATGTTTTTTAATAACGATATTAGCTGGAAAAACAAATGGAAAAATGGTGATAAGGAACAAGGTGAGAAGTTTCCTCTAAGTTCAACTGCGCTTGTTATGTTTACGGATTTTTATCATTTGAGCAATTTCTTTCACACTAGCTTTTTCCAACTAGCCATTATCTCAGTTTTCTTTTTCAGCTTACCAATCTTCCATGAAAATATGTGGATTATGATTGGACTTAATTTTATATTATTTAAAGTTGTATATGGTGGCGTGTTTACGCTGTTTTTTAGTTATGTATTTGAGAGGAAAGAGGGTATATGAAAAAAATAATTTGCTGGTGGTCTGGAGGAGTCACAAGTTCGGTTGCTTGCAAGTTAGCTATTGAAAAATATAGTAAAAATAATTGTGAAGTAATTATGCTAGACACTGGGAACGAGCATTTAGATACTTATAGATTTCTTAAAGATTGTGAACAATGGTATGGGTTAGATATTAAGATGTTAAAATCTAATGATTATAAAAATATTGAGGACACTTGGTTTCGGCATAACAGTTTAAATACTGCGACTGGTGCAATTTGCTCTTATATGCTTAAAAGGCGTGTCAGAGAAAAATGGGAAAAAGAAAACGAATACAACCATCAAGTTTTCGGATTTGAGTTTAGCAAAAAAGAGATAAATAGGGCCAATGCTTTAGAACTTAATCACCCCCACACAAGACCATTATTTCCCCTTATAGAGAAAAAAATGAACAAAGGAGACTGTTTTAAGTATCTAAAAGAGGCAGGCATAGAAGTCCCCCTCGCTTATTCATTGGGTTTTCACAATAATAATTGTTTAAAAACAGGTTGTGTTCAAGGTGGGATTGGGTATTGGAAGAAAATACAAAAGGAATTTCCTAAGTTATTTGAAAAAATGGCGAAGGTTGAACATGATATAACAGATCAAAAGGGTGTCCCAGTTACAATGCTGAAAGATCAGTCAAAAAAATCTAAGGATAAAGCTAAAAAATGGAAATATGCAAACTTGGTTTTTTTAAAACCGCACCTCGACTACCCTGAGTTGAAATCTCTAGATGACATGAAGGGTAGAGAAGTAAAGCCGCTACAAGATTGCAACGGTTTTTGTGGTGTAAATGACTTAAGCCCAAACAATAAAACCGAAAGAGAGATAAACTGGGAAATAATATAATTCAGATTTGAGAGGAAATAATGAACAATAAAGAACACATCCATTGTCCTACGTGCGGCGATGTAAAACATTACTATTATAATCAAAGAGCTTTCTGCGCAGATTGCGAGGACGATATTGGGAACATCAAAGAGCTTATAGAGCAAAACAAAATCATGCGTGAGGCTTTGAAAAAGATTTATAAAACAGAAGACCATAATTCTTGGTCGAAGTGGGTTGCCTATAACACTTCACACTTAAGACGTCTTGCGCTAGAAGCTTTAGAAGAATGCGAGGAAATAGAAAATGAACAGAAATGAATTATTTAACAATGAACTTGATAGACTTCACAATGTTATTAACAGCAATGTGAATGAATCATTTAAGAGATGGGCAAGGGATCGAATAGAGATTGTTCAATCAGACATGCTTCACTTTGTTTATGAAGAGAGTATCCCTGAATTGCCAGAAACGCCGGAATGCTTAGATGATTAAAAACTTAATAGCCTACATTATGTTTGCTTTACTTTGCGGTAGTTTACTGATTATGGGGTGGTCAATAGTAGTGGGTATTGAAAGTGTATAAAATCACCAAAAACCACAACACTAGTTCTTACAATGATGTTGAATACAAAATAAATTTAGAACAATCTCATTTTTACGACGATGGTTATTCTTTAGACATTAAGATTGAAGTAACCTACCCTGAATATGCCGAGTATACATTAAACGGAGTCCCCCGAACTCTTGTAAAAGATTTAATTCATGAAATGCAAAGATGGGTTGATTTAGGAAGTTAATACTAAAGCCGGTAAGACTTATCTCTGAATCTAAGCTTGCCATCTACCACCATAGCTTTTTCATCAAACCATGAACCATTTCTGTCAGCATGAATTAATGAAAAACCTTGAACCCAATTAGGATGCATAGAAACATAGTTAAACTTGGGGTTGTTAACATCGACCAAACACATATTACAAAATGATCTTAATAAAGTTCCATCCTTTGCAACGTGAACAGCGTATTGGTAAGTATGTAGATGGGCATACACTAACGAATGAAGTCCTTTTTTAATACTGCCTAGTGAATGATTTTGACCACCACTGTAAGGAATATGACGGCCGTATAAATCGGTATTTAATATTTGTAATCCTTGCCTATGCCCAAAAGGAACGTATTTAATATTGAATTTTTCTAATTCTAATAGTTCTTCAATTCTCAAGAAATGATAGATTTCAGGACAATTCTTTTGCATATATTTATATATTCTAGAGCAATGGTTACCAAATATTATTGTGATCTTTGTTTTAGGAAACATCTTCCTTATTTTAGAAAACTGCTCTTTTGTATAATCTATTTCATACTGAAAGGTTGTTTTTATATCGGGATGTTTTTCATGGCTACTTAAGGCGTATGCATCTAAAACATCTCCCAAGAAATAAATATGATCCACCTTTTCAGCTTTAGATATTTCAAAAGTTTTCTTTAACAGCTTTTTGTCTTCTGCATCAAAATGAATGTCACCTAAAAGTAATGCTGATTTCACTGCACCGCCTTTAGAGAAAAGGCTATTTCTTTAAGATCTAAAAAGAAATCTCCAAATTGTTCGATTATGCAAGAAACAATTTCGCAAAATATTTCCTCTTGTGTTGGGTCTAAGGTTTGATCTAGAAAGCATTCATGAATAAAAGCGTGCGAAATTTCATGAGCTAAGGTGGCAATAAATTTATCTTTTGGGCATTTATTAGATATGACTATTTTTTTATCGTTTTTGTCACAATAACCTAGTGTGTAGTGATCTGTTTCGTCCATGTAAACTTTGTATTTCTGTCCCTTTATAGGTATGGCCTGCAAATACATAGCAACTCCTTTGCTACAACTTTTATTTAATTGTCTCAGCTTAAAAAACCATTGTAAAACTCATGTTTTTTAGAAATAATTATCAGATGAATATACAAATAGTTAACAAAACAGGTTTTAAGAAAATTGATCAAGCAATTGAGCTTTTCTGGGAAAGAATAGGCGAACAGCTTGACGAAATTTATCAACTTCCTGAAGACAAATACTTTACTTACACTGAGGATACAAACAACGAAGTTGTGGCAAAAGTGAGACATTTCTTAAACTCTGATCGAGAAGTAAAGATCTATTCATATCGCCCATGGAAATGGTGGAGCCGAGTAATTGGATATACAAAAGGACAAAACATAACTATCAATTCAAGAAAAATAAATAGCTTATCTGTTGATGATTATGCCGGTCATATTGCTCATGAAATTTTAGGACACATGGTTGGATATGGTCATGGCAACAATTACTGGACTAAGAAAAAGAAATACAGTTGGCCATATTTCATAGGCTATTTAATTTCAGGAAAAATGACTATTCAAGACTTGGTTAATTATAATGAACAAAACTAAAGAGATCTATAAATTAAGCTCAAGGGAAGAGCTTATCTTGCATATAAACAATAGAATTATTGAACTTGAAAATAAGCTTGCAAAAGAGAAGTCCCCTATTAAGAGAAAATTCATCGAATCGACAATTAATAGCAATAAAGAGCTGTTAATGAACTTCAATCCAAGAGCTACCCTCCATTAATATTACAATATCATGCCCACTCTATTTACAGATAAGCAAAAAATCTAATGCCAAGAAGTATTATCTTAATCTAAATGTTTACAGAAACCTTCATTATCAAATCAATAACAAGTTAAAAAGGCAATTCAAAGAACTTGTTTCTCATAGTTTAAAAGGGGTTAGGTTTTCAGATAAAATAGGTCTTGAATTTGTCGTCTATTATAAAGATAAAAGAAAAAGAGATAGAGCAAACATAACCTCGATAATAGAAAAATTCTTTTGTGATGCTTTAGTTGAGATTAACTGCATTGAGGACGACTCAGACAAATTTGTTCAATACTCTATCCATAGAACAGGTGGGATCGATAAAGAAAACCCTAGATGTGAAGTAACAATCATTGATCTTTCTTGCGCTCCAGTGCTTTCAGACACTTCTCAATTATCTTTACTAGAGTAGTGTTATTTTCTTCTTTCGCTATCATTAAAGTATCTTGCATCCTAGCTATACTTTCGTTAAGATCTTGTTTCTCTTTCTTAGAAAGGGGCATCTAAAAGACACCCCTTGGAACACTGTTTGAGGAGATCATAGCAAATCCATTTGCTACCACCATTTAAGTATACTTCTTTTTCATGTCATTTAAAAACGCTTTGCTCAATTGGAACCCTGGGCAAAGTGTATTGTGGTGGTCACAATGCCTAGTTATTTTGTCGGGATTGATTTCATATTTTTGAATTAAAAACTCAAGTAATCGATATAATGCAAAGAATTGATTGGCAGTAAAGGCTGAGTTCCCGGCCATTACTACCCCAATTGAGTATTTATTTTTCCCTTTACAGTGAGCCCCAGCAAACTTTATATCTCTTCCAGCTTGAACCTCGCCATCTGTCCTAACATAGAAATGATAGCCAGCATCTTCAAACCCTCTTTGTTTATGAATATGTCTGATAAAAGAAATGTCATCTTGCTCAGGTTTTGGCATGAATCCTGTGTGATGAACTATAATAGAGTCTATGCGTGATATTTTTCTCTTGATCACTTACTTTTTATAAGCTTCTTTTCGCATGTTTTAATTCTGCAAACACACTCTTCTTTGTAAAAAATATCGCACTCTTTTTGATCTTTGTTCTTATCTAGTTTACAAAGCTCGTATCTTTCTTGGAGGTTATATCCACCAAAACCCATTGCACTCATAAATAAAATAGCAGCTATAAAACTCATATTACCACCCTACTCCCTTTAATATTAATAATCTTGTTTGCTCGATAAAAGCATCTACTCTATCTGATTTAGGATAACCAAGCATCCCATCACAATAAGCAGCTGGCAAGCTTCGAATCTTGAAGTAGGGCCAACTCTAAAGATAGACCATTCTTTGTCTCTGCAAAAACATACGCTTTTATCAGTTATTATTTTGCCGTCTTCATCATAAGAAAACTCAATTAAGCACTGTTCGTCCTTGTGTTCTCTTTGCAGATCTCTATCAGTAGTTCCGCCTGGCCTACCATGTTTGCATGAACTAAGGCAGAGAATCCCTAGTAGAGCGATCATCTTTATAATCATCATGCTTCCTTTTGTATTCTTTTTCTATGTCTTTAAATTGCTTTTTTTGTCTCTTTCTAGCTTGCCTAGCCTTCCACCATCTTTTAATTGATCTAGAGAGGGAAATAAATCCCTCTTTTACTAGACCAATTATATCTTTTGAAAATACTGCAAGTATTTTTTCCCACATTACTTTTTCTCAAGTAAAGCTTGGATAAATTCAACGGCTTCACTAGCATCAAGATCTTTAACTTCTTCAAGCAATTCTTGACGTGCTTTAAAAACATCTACCAAGTCTCCTACTTCTTTAAGTAGAGGTCCAATCTGTGCAACGTCAGCAAAATCAACTTTGCCGTCTTTGAATACTTCCTCACCAATGTCAACTAAGCTGTTGATAGAGTTAGCGAGCTTTAATAATTTGTCATTGTCTTGCATAATTACCTTCCTTGTTTTTGCCGGAGCAAGTGATTCATTATAACTTTATTTTGTTCCTTAATGTCCACTAAGTCCACCCCTAGGCTATCTAGCTTTGTGTCAAGCAGCTCTATATCTTTGTTTCGGATTATCATAATCTTTTGCTCAACTTCATTTATCTCTGATCTTAAGGACTTAACGATAAAATTATAAGCAGAAAACGCCAGGCTTACGATTAGAACTAAAAGCTTTATACCACCGCTAACATGTTCCATTAGTTGATCTAGTATTTTCATATAAGCCCTCCATGGCTTTAACTTGCTACGTTTTCATATTCCATAAGTGTAAACCTAATCACAACTGGGGTATTATCAGTGTTTGTCGTAGCTTCAAAATATAAGACATCACTAGAATTTAATTTGAATCCTACTAGGTTAGTTATAGGTATATTATTCTCTACGCTTGTATCTATCTCAATTCTGTAAACCTCAAATTTTGTTTGGACATTTCTATTGTAAACCCAGCCCAAAATTTCAACTTGTGGAGAACTACCGGAGAGTTTACGACTATTAAAGAGTAAACTTCTAACAATAGCATTGGCATTGTGAGCAACATGGTAAATCGCTTGCTGTGTAACACCTTTCCCAGTAGGGATAAAAGCTTGCTGAGATCCTCCAGTTGTCGCTGTGATAGTAATATTATTTCCATTAGTATCAGTAGAACCAGAGCTTGCTACTGCTACTCTATTTATGCCTAGTCCTGAAAAAGAAGTTACATCACTCCCATCATCTCCAAGCGTATGCGTAGCCTCGGCATACTCACCATTAGAATCTAGATATTGAAAAAAAAGAGTTTTAGCCCCCTCAGACGATGACCCATCATTAGCTTGAGTATAAGCTATTGTAAAAGTACTAGCCGCATCCAAAGGAGTAAAAGCTGCCCCATTAGGCCATATTTGCTCTGTACCTGTATCAACATCATTATTATAAGCAAACTTTGAAAACGCCCTAACCCCTCTTCTTCTTCCAATTACTACTTCATCCTCGTAAACTGACGGTCTTGTGTTAATTGCATCAGCATATTGATTTTGATTAGTATTAGAAGGAGATGTCAAAGTCCCATGCACATTAAAAAGCAATACACCTGCTCGAAGAAAAGTTTGATTTGAACCAGAATTATTTTCAATGATTATTCTAAAATAAGGTCTTGTTACTGCTAATCTATGCACCGAAGGGATTGATCCGTTAACTTCATAATTTAAAGAGCTATCAACATTATTGCCATCAGGAGAAAATTGTAGTTTCATCAAAGAAGTTTGATCGGTTTTACAATATGCCCTAATCTCTGAAAACTCGCTAACGTCTTCCCACGTACCCTCGTAAGTAGCCCCATTATCAAGAGCTGTATTTGTTTTATTTAATGTTGATTCTCTGTTTTGAAATTGCATTACTTTTCCTGGTTAAATAAGTTTTGAAAAGTTAAGTCTCTTGATATTGGTTCGCTGATTAATGGAGCTGATGGCTTAAGAAAACTAGCAAGCGCATCCGCACTCGGTTCGGCAACTGATTTACCTGCTCGCCTTGCCATTAATCCTAGCCCTTTTAATACTTCAGTTTGAAGCTGAGTAATTGCTGTTCTACTTGGATTAATTGGTTTACCTATTCTGTCTAAAACCTCAAGATTATCAATTAATCTTTGATATTTCCTATTTCCTAAAGCAGCTTGCAATACTTCTCTTTTATCTCTCAGTGCCTTTAATGCTCCAATAGCAGATATTTGTTCATCTGCGCCCAACCTTTTGCTTAGAATTGATTTAACGTAATCTGTCCCTGCCTCTTCAATCATTCTATCGTCAGCAATTTCTTTAAGTTGTTCTAATGATTTTTTATCTCTAAAAACTCTTTGAAGAACCTTCTCATCTGATAAGTCTTTAACTCCGCCTATCTTTAAGTCTTTTTCAATAAGCCTTTTATTCTTTAAGTATCTTGACCAAAGACCCCTGGCAGCTTGAAAGTCTTTTTTAAGACCTTTGCTTTGAGCCCCCAACATATCCTCAGTAACATTCATAAAACCTTCACGAAGTCTTAAAAGTGCAACATCATCTAAGCCTTGTTTTCCAGTTTCTCTAATATTTGAGTCTATAACTTTTCTAAGGGTGTTTATCTCATTGGCATTTACTAAACCATTTGACATTTTTGCAGTCTCATCAAGGCTGTCTAAAACATCCATAGCAACACTTTGAACCTTATTAAATTGGTCCCTAGTTAAACCTGATTTAGCGTTGTAATTAAGTGGCATTCCAGCATCATCTAGAATTTTTATATCACCTAAGTTTTTAGCAAGTGATTTTCTGACTACATCACTTCTCACATTAACATTAGTTCCTTTTTCTGCTACCTCATCAAATAGATCACTTGCTTTAAATTTTATAGCTGAGTTTATTTGATCTACATTATCTTTAAGTAGCCCACCAGCTCCAGTTCTATCAAAATCTATTTCATCAAAGTTGCTAAAATCGTCTTTTAGATTTGTCTTTATTTGAGTGATTTGCTTATTAATTTTATTCTTTATTCCACGTCCAAAAAAAGGAGTTTCAGCAAGTTGCTTTTCTAAATCTAGCTCTCTACCTCCTGCCAACTGCCCCTTAGTAGCCTTTATTCCTACTCTTTTAGAAGCATTTTTAAAGGCTTTATCTATTCCAACTTTAGGGAAGACCTTTCTTGCAACTGTTTTAGCACCTGATCCTAATCCGGCCGCAACACCACCAAAGGCACCACTTAAAGCAACTTCCTTTGCCCTTTCGCCAATATCCGCCACTTGAGGAGTCCCTAATAATGCTGATAAGCCTTGTCTAGCCGCTGATCCGGCTGCCCCACCTGCAACACCGCCAGCGATAGCACCTGGAATGGCACCGACACCTGCTCCACCAACTGCACCCCCAACAGCTCCGCCAGCTCCTCCGATTAATCCACCGACTGATTCGGGCAATGCACCGGCTATGTCTGCAATATCGGCTGGACTTACTCCAGGGGCATTTACTGGCTTAAATATATTATTTTCATCACGAACAAATAGATTTCCCTCTTGGTCTTGCATAACATTTTCTTGACCAAGTTCTTCAATTAATAAAGCTGCTCTATTTGTTTGAAGTGGTTCAATAGCGAATCTTGATCTAAGAGCAAAGCCTAAATCAGCTTCCTGAGTAGGGTCAATTTGGAAATTGCTCATTTGAGCTTCTTCAGCTTCTAATTGTGCCAGCTCCGCCTCTTCTTCAGGAGTTAAACCAGTGTTCATTTGTTGAAACTGTGCTTCTTCTTGCTCTAATAATGCTAATTCTTTTTCTTCTTCAGGAGTTAACATTAACGACCTCTTTTTGCTCTTAACTCTTCTATTCTTTGTCTTCTTTGCTCATTTCTTGTAAATACGCCTTGACCGGCTACCGCTTGCCCATCCATTCCTGGCACATTTACTGGGTTTAAAGCAAATTGTTGACTGGGATTATATCTAGGTGAAACCTCAAATCCTAAATCGGCTAACTCACCTGATTGAAACCCAAAAGCATTTAATTTATTTTGTAAAAATCTTCTTTGATTTTCTAATTTTCTTTTTTGAGTCTCCATGTTATCACCTGGACGTGGACCCATATCGGCAAATCTTTTTTCTTCATCTTTATTGATCGCCCCACCTGATTGTAGTCTCCCAACCACTTCAGTTAAAACTCTTTGATTTTCAGTGAAAGGATTGTCTGATATTAGCCCACCAATAAAAGGAGTGTCTGAAGTAATATAGTCAGCATCCCCTTGACCACTTAACAAAGACTTTTCCATTTTGTTTATTGCATCAATCCCACTAGCAAGCGAACCAACTTTACTTTTTGCCTCTGCGCCTAATTTAGCTAACTTCTTTTGAGGAGTTGGCATTGCTTGTTGCTGCATTAATTGTTGCTTAGCTAATCTGTCGGCTTCTTGCTGGCCCATTCTTTGCTCAAATTGGCTTTGCTGTTGTGCCAATTGCTGTTGTCTAAATTGTCTATCTAGTTCACGCTCTCTTTGCTGTTGTGCTAATCGATCTTGCTCTCTTTGCAGCTTTTGAGCTTCAAGATCTCTTTGTCTTTGCATTTGTCCTTGGCGAGCTTGACTGAAGACTCCACCAAGTGAACCGTATTCACCACTTTCAACTGCTTGGCTAACTTGTTGTTGAACTTCAGGAGTTATTTCCATTCCAGTTTGAGCTAGTTGATTCTGCAAGTTTAATGCTTGCAATGCTCTATCTCTTTTAGCCTGTTGATTTTGCTCATAGGCTTTAAACCCTTGCTGAGCAGCTCCTTGCAACATGTCTAAGCCTTCTTGAAAAGCTCTTTCTCTTGCCGTTAAACCATTCATTTTAATACATCCCCTGCATAATTCTTCCAATGCCTGACCCTGCTTGCATTCCAACAGCTGCCCCTTGTGCTCCACCAAGTTTTCCACCGATTAAAGCACCACCAATCGGAGCTAATGCATTTATAAGCCCTGGACCTCTGACAGTTTGATCTCTTTGCTGTTGATACATATTTCTTTGAACCGGCATCCCTGATAAAATTGATCCAATCCCAGCACTAGCACCTTGCAAAGCTCTCATTCTATCAGCTGCCTGTTGTCTGCTAATATCTTGACCTAACAAGCTTTCTCCGCCTCTTATATCTGCTCTTGCTTGTGCCATTCTTTGTCCAATGTCTCTATTGACACCTAAAGCAGCTCCTATGCCTATCGAGCTATTTCCTAAACCTCTTCTTGCTGTCATTTCCTTAAGCTGTCTTAACTGATCTTCTCTTGAACCTAGTAAACCTCTTTCAGTTTGGGCCATTCGAGTCCCAGTTATTTGCTTGGCCAGTTCTAATGGGTCGGCTTGTCTTTTAGCTTTTAATATTTCATCTTGATATTCATGAAGTAGCTTTTTTCTAGCTGGCATTGAAGCATTGATAAGCTCATTCGCTCTTGGATCAAGAGGAGTCATCATCATCTTAGGAGCTTTAATCTTTCGATCTTTACCAAAGAGCATGCCACTAAGGCTTTCACCACCTATTCCGGCACCCATTAATGCGCCACCGGCACCGCCTAAAGCACCGCCAAGTAATCCGCCCTTTGCTCTGTCTTTACCTTTTTTTCCAAATAATCCACCTAACATAGTTAGTCCTTATTAAAAGTCTGTTGTTTCTACTTCATCGTTTAATTCAGTAATAGTTAAAAACGATTCATTTTTTGTGCTATTACCGTAAAATATTTTGTTAGCATTTTGTTTATAAACATAAAGAGCTGTACTCGTAGCGACAAACTTTAAAGACACCGCCCTAGTTAAGTCATTAACTGTGACCCCACCAGTATCTCCAAAAGTAAATCCATATTGAGTCCCACTTCCTGAAGCAGCTGAAAAGAATTTAACACCCACGTCTTGACCATCTGTAAAGTTACCCCTCATTTGACCTGTAACATGATATATTTTCCCTACAGTTAATCCTGTAAAGGTAAGGTCTGATAAATCTGTTTGAGCTGTAACATCAGCCGTTAAAAGCTTGGTTTCTGATCTGTTTTTTATTCCATTATCAATAATCGCCCAGTTTGATCCATCTGATACAATCTCAACAAAATCATTTTCTGAGTTTAAGAGAAGTGTTGTATCTCCATCAATTGTCTCACTACCATTACCATTAATTGTGATGGCATTCTCTGAGCTATCAGTTTTCTTGATAACTAGTCTTAATCCTGAATTCCCACTCGCTGTAGGAAGAGTATAAGTAAAAGCACCACCTGAGGCGTTCCCTAAATTGATTTGATCACTTGTTGTAATTGTGTAAGCAGCACTTTTTGAAGTTACTGTACTATTGGCGATTGCTCCTGTTGCAAACTTATCATTAGTTAAAGTCGCATCAGTGATACAAGTACCGCTTAAATCATTTGAGTGATTGTAAACAGTATTAAACTGAGTATTCAAATCACTACTTGTTAAAATTGAGTTAGCACCAAAGTTTGAACGGCTAATAGGAGAGGAACAAGTAGCGTAAACCGTCCCTACTAGCATCATTGTAATTAATAAAAACTTTTTCATTGTATATTTCTCCTAATTAGGGTTGCCATTTTTGCTTGCATCGATCTGCCCTGAAATTAATTTCATATCGTAATCAATCCCATCCATATAAAAACCAACTAATAAGCTCTGACTTGTTTTATATATTCCACTTCCTAAACTTCTTACTATTGTTCGCCCATCACTTAACACCTGCTCATCTAGCTTGCTTACATCTAGGATAAATGATCCACTTGTGTCAGTAAAACTATACGTTTTAGAAGTTAAGTCACTTAGCTTGTAATCTAGCCAACATCTGACAGTTATATCTTGTTCATTGCTTAGAGCTTTGAAAATCATAGTTCCAAAATTTAGACTAGCATCTAGATCCTCATGGGCTAACCAATACAACTGAGCAAAGGCAGGGATTGATACACTATTGTTATCTGCATCTACATCATGCTTTGTTATGCTAGTTCCATGCTTATACAAACGCCCATTTTTACCACCCAAAATCACTATTTCATTGCCCTGGGAGTCTTCGCCAATACACCCACAAGTATACTCAAGATTGAACTCATAGGGACGAAAACCATTTATATCAAATTCATAATTATAGGCTTTCTCGATTCTTGAATTCCCAGACTCACTAACAAAAGTTAAGTATTGGTTTAAGGTCTGATAATAGACACTAAAGAAATTATCAAAATTTGATTTGTTTAACTCGTAAGTGAAGCCCTCTTCAGTAAAGATAGAATCAATATCACCATCGCCAAGCTTAAAAGCTTTATTCTTTTTCTCAACTAATCGACCATTACTAATAACATGCCAGCCAGACTCAGACATGAAGTAAATGTCCCCATTTATTTCTTGTAAAGAATCAGGAGCGACACAGCCGACAGTAGAACTAACAGTAGAATAGCTTGGATTTCCTCCAAGTTCTGAATAAACATCAATCCCTCTTTTCTTAAAGACACAAATATAAGGATTAAGATTATCGCTTGTATAATATCCAACTTTAATCCCTGTTATCGGTCCATTTCCGTTAGCCTTAAAAACTAATCTTGTACTAGTTGAATCATCAAAAGCATCGGGTAAATATTCTTCACTAAATAAAACATCAGAAGGAAAGCTATCTATACCAGAAATAACTGCTTTATTGCCAAATCTCTCAATAAACTTGGCACCATTTCCTAAAGGACGTGCATTTTTAGTGGGAGGAGTTTGTGTGCTTGAGGCATCGTTATCAATTGTCTCTGTTGTCACATCTAAGTTAATCTCATCCCAAAAAAGCCATGCACCTTCATTTGTGACATCTTTAAAATATATTCTTTTCTTATCAATCAATTCATTATCTGCACTTGTGGGAATTCCTGAGACGTCTATTTGCTCACCACTTGCGACTGTCACTGTTGCGCTTGCTGTTGATAAATTAGATTCGAAACCTATTGAGCTTGCATACCAAGTAAAGCCCACTTGATAATCAGAAGCAGTTAAGCTATTTCCTGATCCACTTGCGGCTACTGTTACGGCCGTATCACTGCTATCCTGCCCAAGTTGGGTAAATGTGACACCATCGTAAGTGAATAATCCCGATGTACCAATAGCAATAATATGTCTATCGGTCATTGTGATAGCTCTATGCTTTGCTGTAGCTGATAAGTTTGTTTTTAAAGCTGTATGGCTTCCATCACTGGCAATAGACCAAAGAGTAATACCGGCCTTTACTATTGTGTAGCTAGTTCCATCAGTCTTTTTGAAAAAGGTAACAGAGTCACAGTCAGACAAAACTGATTCATTGTCGATGCTGTTTTCAGTGTCAAGCTTATTTACGTCCAGTGTTGATATGTCAAGAAAGAAACCATAAGCCCCAAGAGCATAAGTATTAAATCTTTGTATTCCATGACGAGTGTCCAGCCTATTTTTATTAGTATAAACATTCCTGGCATCTCTCATTCTGCCTTGAGCATCTGATTCATAGCTTACAGGTATGCTAAAATCTTTGAATTTAAATGTTTGCCTTAGTCTTTGTGGCATCTAGACCTCATAGCCTCTAAAATCACCATTAACATCTCTAATGGTTGACGGTCTTTGTTTTTGTCTTTTGTATTTTCTTATTATTTGTCTCTTGTAAGCTTCATAGTTTTGAGCCTTAGACTCTTTGCCTGCTCTATCTCTAAACTCGTAAGCCTTCCAATCAACTCCCTCAACTAATGCTTTTCTAAAATCAATTGGCAGATCAACTGGGCGAGTAACATCATAAAAGATCTCGTGTGGTCTTCTATAGACATAATAACTAAGCGTTCTTTGATCTGTTGTAGCTGTGCTGGATAATTTCGGGTAAAGAATTATTCTTTCACTTCCTACAAAATCAAAATAGCTAGGTGTTGAGCTGGTTGAACTATCAGGATCGAATCTCTTAATCCTGTTCATGTCTTCTCTTCTTAAGAATCGATTACCAGGGCTAAAATATGAATGCTTACTTGATAACTCTCCAACTTCAGTGTAGCTAGGAGCGGTTATTGTTGAACTTGGCTCAGCTGTGATGCTTAAAGTGGTAGTTGTATTGTCTTCAATGTCCTGGGAGTAAAAAGCTTCACCATAGCTAGTTTCACCATCTGCTTTTGTCGCAACGTAAACTCTTCGCCAAATTGTTTGGGGCTCAATTGTAGCTGTGCCATCGTAAACATCAATAGAAGTTAAATTGATTGTTTTATCTGTTGCTGTGGCAGTCACTTCTGTTGCTGCCTCTGATAATTCTGATTCTATATATTTTTTCTGGTCTGCATCCCATAGAATGAACGTAAAATAAACTTTATAGCTTGAGTCTTCCGTCAAATTTCCGCCACTAGCAATAGCAGCTGAAGCAGCACTTGGAATTTGAGGAGATAAATCAATTATTTCCTGCTCTGTAGGGAGGAGCTTTTTCATTTGAAAAAGATAATGATCAATAGGCAAATCAGCCACTAGATCATTCTGGATTTCATTTATCCAATCGATTATATAGCCTCTAAAAGTAGTTGATGAGTCCCATAGTCTAACTCCAAACCAATCAATTAAAGCCTTACCATTCCATTGTTGACTCATAAAACACCTTCTTTATTATTATAGGCAATTGCAGCAATAATTAAAGCGACAAAACTAAGCAGAGAGATATGAAAATAAAAATTCCCATAAGAGTTTACAGCGATAGCAAACATTGAGGAGGATACTAGAATATTTCTTGATCTTAGAGCGCATATCATCCAGGCTGCTACAAAGAAAAATAGTCCGACTATTCCCATCTCTAATAGAGTTTGCAAGTATTCATTATGAAGCTGCACAAAGTACTCTCGACCAAAGACATTTTCTCTAAAAATGTCCCCTGTCCAACCTAATCCATGACCGAAAAGAGGACTAGTAAAATAATCAAGTGACTTCATCCATGCTTGATATCTAGACTGTCCACTAAAAAATCCCGATTCTGGTAGTCCTATTGCTAAAAAAAGAATCCCTAGAGCTGCAAAGCTTATATAGGGAGTTAATTTATCTTTAGTAAACCTATTCCATAGATAAAATGATACACCAGCAATTAAGGTTAAAAAGCTCATTGCTGAATCACATAAATATAAACTAGTCGCTGGCAAGATAAGCCATGGCCATACATCTTTTTTGAAGAAGAAGGGCATAGTCACAGCAATTAAAGCCCCTGATAAATTTGGATTATTCAAACTTCCTAAAGGATACTTCTGATAAGAAATAGACTTTTCAGCGACTTCGACACCTGGGAAAAGCATGGCGAGATAGTCGTAAAAATTATGTCCTAACGAAGCGGAGAAGACCCAGAAAGATTCGATAAAGCATAAAGCAATTATATATCTTATAAGAACTTCTTTTTTTAGATCACTAGTAATCATCATGTAAAACAAGAATAAAAAGCTGCTTAAGAGCTGAAATTGTAGCCAGAATCTATTGCTCATAAACATATTTGTATTAAATAAGCTTATGGCAATAATCGACACCATAGCAAGTTTATGCTTGATATCGATATCTTTTGACTTCTCATAGAAAAAGACCGCTATTGCACAGACAAAGTACAAGAAAAAGGCTTTTGAAATCCTTGGTTGACTCATTCCATGAGAAAATCTGAATAAAAAGGGAGTGAGTATCAACCCACCCCCAATTATGTGATTAAACATTAGTCGAGCTTAAGCCAAACTTTGATTTCTCCTGAAGCTGAAGCAGTTTCAAGGAAAACACCAACTGGAACATCTGAAGCAGCATAAGAGCCTTCAGCTTCACCTTGAATATAACCAGCGTTATTTTCAGAGATAAAAGCCAAGTTTCCTTTTGTAGCATTTGAGTTCGTTACATCAAAATCTACAAAACTAGCATATCCGTAAGTTTGACACTTACAAACTTTGTTAGATGCACAAGCTTCCATTAAAACACAATGAGGAACGGCACCAGCTGTTGTACTTGTGTTTACAGTGAACCCATTAGCTGCGTCTTCATCTAAGATAGTCACAGCACCTTTAGCTAAAGATCCACCGGAACCATTTTTTACATTGATATAACAAATCTCTTGAGACTTGATAGACCCTGTACCGTCTTCAGTAGTTGAACGACCTTCTAAACATACCTTACCAAAGGCAGAGAAGGTCAAAACGAAAGATAAAAGTAATAATTTCATTCTATACCCCTTTAATTAAACTGTAATATCATTAATTCTTGAGTGAAATTTTCTCTCTGAAGCAACAACAGCACCGTAAAGGAAAATTCTTTCAAGCAATGCATCAGCTGTCTCAAGATCTTTGATCGATTGACGACGCATGTTATGGTCCTGATGCACATGAAGACGGAAATGACCCTCGTCAATATAATATAATTCCCCAGAATTCATATTGTTCTCAATAATATGGTCGATCCCATTGTAGACAAGAGCTTGTCCCTTATGTCCTAGACCATCAAGAGTATTTTCACGAGTAGTTCTTTGAATACCTGTTAAAAGTCCTTTGAACTTAGAGAAAACACCTTTACCCATGATACCAAGAGTAGGCGCACCAATTCCAAATTCAGCAGCTTGGTCGTAAGCCTTGTCAACGATCGCTTGAGTTAAAGCCCTAGCAACATCGCTATTGTCATCTACATAAGAAACCCAGCTAGGAAGATCAGTAGATGCAATCCCGCCGTAAGAACCAGATGAAGCGATAATAGCATCTAGACCGATGAACTCATTAGCACCAGTTCCATCACCAACAGCACTTTTAGCCATTCTTTGTCTCATTGCCATTTCAGCTTGACGAACTTTGCTGTCAATAAGCTTTAAAACACCTAGTTTACCAGCATTTTTAGCAATGTCAGCCTTGTAAACTACAACGCTCTCTACGATGTATTTCCAGTCATGCTCAGACGCCGAAATTCCATCATATTCATTTAGAGACAGAGCATCTCGTGGAGAGTAGAACTCACCTGTTGACCCAGTATCATCTACTGTCATTAAAGGACAAAGAATCTTATTCCCGCCTTCCTCTAACATTTGTTTTTCTCTTAGACGTGCTAAGAAAGCATTTGAATTGAAAACGCCTTCACTTAATTTATCCTTAATTAGATCGTTAGTGATCAATTTGTTACCCTAAAGGCTTTTTATCCTCTAGTTCTTATGGTTTCCCATAAGTTCAGCATACCTTTTCACCTGTTCTAGGTGCCGGAGACTCGTGGGCAAGTTATATTCTGCTATTGCAGTTTCATTGCCTATGCGTTGCACGTGTAAGGGGTTGTTACTCCCGATACTTCCGTTCGGATTAGCATGATTCTTTTGAATTTTAGCCTTCCCGTTTTTTCCCCAGTTCATATTAATATATCCCTATATTAAGCGGCCAACACTCTAGCCGTGACTTGTGTGTAAGTAAACGCCATAACTTATCCTTTTGTTATACATACTTTGCAGCTATGGACTCAAGATCTTTCAAGTAAGTACCAGAGCCATGGACGCTTTTATTTTGATCAGTTTTAACCTCTTCAGTTTTCTGTGGACCCATACGACTATTGCTTTTAGCCCTTGTGGCGTTAAGCCTACTTTGAGCCTCTAAAGCTTTATGTATTTGGTCTCCATGAACAGCAAAAAAAGCTTCCTTTACAGAGGTTTGCCCTGACTTGTCGCTTTTCCAATTGTTTTGAACTTTTTGCCAATTTGGTTTTATTCCTAGCTGTCTAAGCTTAGGTCCAAAACTTGATTGAACTTCTTGTAATCCATTAGTCCATTCCTGTTGAATGTTGCTAATTTCATTCTGCTCTTGCTCTTGGTTTTTGCTCTGAAGTTGTTTTTCTAGTTCACTGATCTTTTGATTAACACCTTGTAAAACAGGATTATTATTCTGCATTTGAATAGTACCCATCATTCTACTGTAGGCGTTAGCAATGTAATTAAAAGCATCGGGATCTGAATCTCTTAACTCAGATAGAACCTGTCCCATAACCTCGTTTTCGGTTAATTTTTCTTGATTCTCATTTCTAAAAGTCTCAGCTTCCTGGCGAATCTGTTGGATCTCTTCTTGCTGCGCTTGCATTTGAGATTCAAACTCTTTTCGCTGGTCAGCTAATTCCATTGTTTTAGCTGTGTAGTCGAAACCTTTAGACAAATACTCCTTAACCTTATCAACATCATCAAACTCAACTGGCATCCCTTGTCGGATAACGCCAAGATCATTTAATTGGTCTAATAAAGCATTGGATGGTTGACCTTCATTCTCTTGATTAGTTTCTTGAGAATTAAAGTCATTAAGTTGATCCTCTAAGCTTGGTGACTCGCTCTCACTTGCTTGACTTTCAACTTCACTAGTTGAGGGGCTCTCTACGCTTGCCTCGGTGGATTCACTAGCACTGGTCTCTGCGCCTAAGTCACTTAGGTTGGCATCATCCATGTACTTTTCTAAATCGCTCATATATATCTATCCTTTGCTAGACTTGCCCATCATTGGGGGTCATTTGTGCTTCAGATTGTAACTGGGCAAATATCTCTGCTTCCTCTTCAGTGAGGCTTTGCGGAGCATATTGTCCCTTTAATAAAATATTTTCTTGTTGCATTTGCTGCAATTGAGCTTCAGTATTTTCTCTTTCTGCTACAATTGCTTTTAGTTTTTTAGCTTTAGGAATATCACCTAATTCTAGAATATCTTTTAAGGTGATTTGACCGGCATTAAGTAAGTTAAACAGCATGGCATTGTAGGAGTCCTTATCAATCCCTGCCATTGATCCTTCACTTATCTCAACTTCATATTCTAACTCTTGCATCCCAATAGGATTGAAGACGATTTGATCTATTTGATCGCCCTCTTCAGTTAAGTAAAGAACTTTGTCATTAGTCCAATATTGAATAATATTGCTTGCTAAAAGTTTACCAAGTCTTTTAATTGAGTATCTTTGATTTTGCCGATCTTTTAATCTTATCCTGCCAACAGCTTGTTGGTTGATTTTCTCAACAGTGTAGGCAGCTGCGTTTGGAGCTGGCATCTTTCCTTGAGTAGCTTCATTGACTCCTGAGATATCCAGAATTGATCTTTTTCGATCTTGGTTAAACTGTCCGATCTGCGGGCTAACACTTCCAGGTTGAAGGTATCTAACGTTAGTCCCTTGAGGTAGAACGTAGATGGCACCGTCTTCATTAGTTATATCGTCTTCAGTTAATCCTGATTCTTCATCAACTATTAAGCCTGGGTTGGCTACTTTTCTTAGGCCTTCATATTCTTTATATTGAAGCTCTGCTTTCATTCTCTCGGAGTCAATAATATTTCTTATTTCACCATAGCCATAAATAGTCCCATCTCTATAAGCATAGAAGGGGACTAGTGGAATTTCTGCATGATCATCTTGAGAGGGTCCATCGTAAAGGACGGTTTTATCCTCTAGTGTTTCAATGACTCTTAAGCCATTTTTATATTTAGGTCTTCCACCTTTCGGATTTTCTTTTTGTAGAACTTGATGCTCTTCAATGTGGCTTTTGAGTAGCTCAACTTTAAACACTAGCTCTTCAACTCCGCTTTCAGGTGACTCGGCTAGAATTTGCTCGATTGCCATTTGAAAGGATTCTTCATCTTGAGCCCCTACCTGGGCAAAGATTTCCATTATTTCTTGAGAGTGAGCCTCTATGTGATAGTTATGGTCTTCATAGAGATTAATATCAGGGCTCATGCCCTCGGCTAATTGCTCTTTTTCTTTTTCAATGTCTTCAATTGTCTCTTCTTGAGGTATTTCCTCAAGTGAGTAGTCACGAATATAAGTCTTAACCAGCTTAAGCATATCATCATCTTGATACATAGCTGGCTTCTTTCTTCGAGCGTATTCCATTGAATCAAAACGCTCTAGCTGATGGTCTCGCTCGGACTTTTCGATTATGTCCGGTTTTTGATTTTCAATCTCTTTTGTGAAATTCTTATAGTTAAGCTTTAACCATTCACGGGATCTTTTCAATTCAATGCGAGCCTTGTCGCAGTCTTCGATGTACTCGCTATTTCCTGAAAGCCAGACGAAACGCCAATCGATTTGCTCGATTCTATTTTCGCCTTCTCCATTTTTAGCATTGGCATCATAATATGGGTGAAGGTAGGACGGTGCGGATATGAGTGATTTTCTCACTACATTAGGAAATTTAATTTGGAAGTTTTGGGACTCTAGAACCCAGTCAATGCCTTTTTGTAATATCTTAGATTGTTCTAAAAATTCTGGATCAGTTACCTTTACGGCAACACCTGGATAAGAATCACTTAATATCGGAACTTCTGATTCGACAATTTGGAAGCACATATTTTCATAGGGACGAAATTCAGGAGTATTTTTCCAGATTTTCCCATAATATGCGTCTTCTTCATCCTCCCAAAGAGTCTCGAAGTTTTTCCGATACTTTGAAAGGTCTTTTTTAACTTGTTTTACTATATCAAGTGGCTTTTTCTTTTTATCCATAAGCAGATTTTTATTGCTGCCTGTTAAGTAAAAAACTTGTGTATATAAAAATATACGCTTAGAATTTCACTCATGGAAAAACATGAAAATTATCGCTTTAAATGTCGCAAGTGCAATGAAGAGTTTTTGAGAAGGCTAAGCATAGAGGAATTTGAAAAAACTCAATACTCTATTAATGGGCATCAATGCTTTAGCTGTGGCTATCCTAAGATGGCAGTTATTAGGTCTAAAGTTATGGTTAGAGATAGCTTTGTCCCTGGCTTTCAAAGAAACATAAGAAAGCACTGCGCTACTTATGGGGAATACAAACAGCATCTAAAGAATATGGGATTAGTCGAGATTGGTTATGAGGACTTACCAGAGAGCGAGAATAAGACCAAGTACTGGACCCCTGAATTGTTAAAGAAGCTTCATGATATGGGAATTGGCTTTGGTGACAGAGAGCTTGACGCTATTGGAGATGGCAAGATTGAAGGGCTTTATTAATGATTGGCTTACATTTGGGCGATTGTCTTGAGGTCATGAAAAGTATTCCCGATAAGTCTATAGACATGATATTGACCGATCCTCCTTATGGGACGACAGCGTGCAAGTGGGATACTGTCATACCTTTTGAACCTATGTGGAATGAACTTAAAAGAATTACTAAAGATAATGGTGCTATTTGTTTGTTTGGGAGTGAGCCATTTAGTAGCGCTCTTAGGATATCTAATGTTAAAATGTTTAAGTATGACTGGATATGGGAAAAAGGAAAATCGTCAACATTTGTTCATGCTAAAACTATACCTCATTGCACCCACGAATTAATATCTGTGTTTTTTCAAAAAAAATCTTTTTATTATCCACAAATGATAAAAGTAATAGGTAAAATTAGAGATAGAAGAAATGAAGTCAGTTATAAAAACGGGAAAAATACATTAGACGGAGCAAAAATTATAAGTAATGGAAAAAGAGAATATTCTAAAAATTATGACCCGTCTTTAAAATACCCTAAAAGAATTATTGAATTTAAACACGCTCTATATGGAGATAAAAGACTGCACCCAACACAAAAGCCAGTTACACTACTCGAATATTTAGTCAAAACCTACACACTAAAAAATGAAACTGTTTTAGACTTTACAATGGGAAGTGGGAGTACAGGTGTCGCTTGTAAAAACTTGAATAGAAAATTCATCGGAATAGAAAAAGAAGAGAAGTATTTTAACATAGCAAAAGAAAGGATTAATCAAATATCTTAGGCTTTCCCTTCCTCATTGTCCTATCTAAATCTTGGCTAGGGTTGTAAACCTTCCCTTTTTTCTTTTCTATCTTTTTTGCCTTCCTTTCTAGTTCAAGCTTCTGAGCTTGCTCAGGATTAATCAAACCTGGGAGGAAATAAAAGCAGAAATAAGAGAAAACAGCTAAACTTGAGATGGTCCAAACAATTACACAAATGATAAAAATATCAATCATAGATTATCACTCCATTTTTCTTTCTTTCTAGCTCATACCTTTGAAGCTCTTTAAATGCACTAACTGACATATAGCAAAGCCAGCTAACAAAAAGCAATACTAATAGAGAGTATATACCTGTCTTAAATAAATCCCACATTAAGGCAGTTTATATTCATCAAGCTTGTATTCTTGAACTTGCTCTAAGCCTATGTAGGTTATACCACCTCCAATAGCGGTGATTAATGCGCCTAAAATAACAATTAACCATGATTTCTTTAATTTCTTGTCCATTAGAATATCCTATCTTTTTTCTTATTTTTGGAGAATTGTTTCATGATGTCTAGTGGTGTTTTATTTCTATCTGTCTTTATTGTTAGTTTTTGAGTAGCTTTCCTGCCCATGCAAGCAAGCCCCATGGCAACAACTCTATCCTTTCCATTTAATTCAACTATCCCATTGTCTCCCCTGGTAATAGCGGTCATTTCAATAAGCAAGCTAACATCAAAGATCTTTAGTCCACTATCTCTGAAAAGCTTAACAAAATGATTTAACATATCTTGTTTACTCTCTTTAGTTGTTCTCCATCCAAGCTTAGTTGTTTTCTCTTTAGTTATCTTGTCTTCAATAACTTTCCGATAAACATGGGAGTAGCCTTCATTTCTAATTGTGGTCATAGTTGTATGACCCATATTGTTTACTTCTTGAACTACTAAAGCATTATTGTAGAACTCTGCCATAGCGATAATTAAATGCCCGAAAAGATCAGGATCAAGCTTTCCATAATATGAGGCTACCTGAGTATATTCATGGTCTATTATACTAATGGTTGAGGCGTCCCCTACCGCCAAACCTTCAGACACATCAGCTCCTAGAAAGTATTGCTTATTCTCCCTGGGAGGAGAATATATTTTTATATTTTGAATATTGTCTCTAATGAATTGATTTTTATAGGTGAGAATATTTTGTATCTCCCTTTTGGGAGACTGCTTAAGCATGTTTATTTTCTTATCTAGTTCAATTTGGTCAAAAAGTGGACTACCTGTTGAAAGGAATGCCGTAACATCATCCACAGGAAAGTCTTGATTAAATCTTTCTTCAGGAGAAAGAAGAGAGTTTTCATCAGTAGCATATTCAGTGATTTTCATTCTACGCCACTGCAAATTTTCTTTCGTCAAGGGAGGAATTCTTTTAATTAAGTCTTTTTCTTCCCTTGACAAGCTGAATCCTGGCTCAAGAGGTAATTTATAATCGTCCACTTCATACCAGGCAACAAAGAAAGGCTTATAGATAGAGTCACCACGTTTAGCAGCATTCCAAAGATCATAAAAGGCTTTGCCTAAACCTGATTTACCATTAGCTGTTGATTCTTTAATTATGTAGGTATCAGGATCAAGAGGAATAGAGTTTTGAACACCTTCATCTATTTCGCTTGTATACCTAATGAACGCCCATTCAGACAAATGACCAAATTTCCTCGTGCCAGACCGACCAGCTTGAGGATCATTACCTGTCATAAAGCTTATGCCCGATTTGAATATATCAAAATAAACTTCTTCAGTATTAAACTTAGTCACAGACGGTTTTAATTGATCGGGCAAGTTTTCATAGAAATATTTATAAATAGAGGCTATGCTTTGAGTCCTGTCATGTTTATCTGCCATAGCTAGACCATAGAAATTTAGATCAGTAAACATTCTGTGACTAAACATTCCACCGACTAAAGTACTAAACCCACATTGCCTAGGTTTCAAAACTACAAGCCTTTTCGGCCCTTTAATGCTTTGAACAAGGTTAACAAATTCCTTCTGATACCTTCTAAGTAAAAAAGGCTGACGACCGTCAACTTTCGTCTGGATTTTCAGCCAATTTTCACTGTAAAAATAGAAGTCTTCTAATTCTTTTATGACTAGATCTCTATTTTAAAATATTTATTAAACTCTGATTCTACCATTGCTACTCTTCTTACTTGAGTTTTAGCAGGAGCATAATCGTCCATTGTTGGCATAAACCCCTGAGACATCTTCCATGCAAGCTCTTTGCTTATTTGATCTTCAGGAGCAATTTCTCTTTTGACAAAAACGACAAATACTTCTTTATTTCGGCTTTCATCATAGTAAGATTTGTACTTATACTCTTGCCCTTCCTCGGCAAAGCTACCACCACTAGGGATTCTATTGGTACACTCACATACTTTAGTGCATTCAGACTCTTCAATTTCATTAAGCAAGTAATCATCTGATACACTAATAATTCCCCGCCTTCTTTCCCAAATTAAAAGCTTTTTCAATGCCTCTTTGTCTTCAGCTATTTTCTTTTTGATTACAGCTCTTTTTTGATCAGCTCTTTTAATGTCAATTGAAGACTCTGCCATTTTGTACTCACTGATTAATTCATCAATGTCATATTCTGAGCTTGTGTAGTTACTCTTCTTAACTTCTGACTCAATCGCCTCTAATTGAAAGTCTCTTGGCATTGGCTCATCATTGTAAGGGATTTCGGCTGCGTCTAGTAATGCTTTAACTTGATCTCTTGTAGCGTTTTTAGCAAACTCTAGTCCGTTGTCACTTGCTAGTTTTTTTAACTCTTTTAATTCCATTTGTTTTTTCCTTTGTTTTCCTTATATTGTGCATCCTCAATCTCTTTTGGCTGCTTTTTCTTTTTTGCCTCAATCACCAGGTCTTCTACTGTTTTATTTTTCACATCTATTGTGCTTTCTGATCTATCTGCCCACTTGTTTATATTCTTAAGACAAAAGATCATCATTGCGGTGTTGCCACCAGTTGCCATCTCAATGGCTTTTTGAACTAGTTTTACTTTAGTCCTGGATAATTTTTTTTCTGCATAATCAGTGAAGGTTAATCCGTATCTTTCTTTGATGTGATTTCTTATTGTTCTTTCTGACACTTCTAATATGTCTGAGCAAACCAAAAGACTTGATTTGAATGCCAGTAGCCCGTCAAGCTTGTCCCAGCTAAAGGGGGCTTTTTCCGGCAGATACTCTTTTTTGCTATTCTGCGGCATTCTTTAACTCATAATACTTACATTCGATTCTCATTTTTTCATCAACTCCACTTTTAATTCGATTATTCTCTTATTCAAAATCTCTTCCTTTTCTTTGTAATTATCTTTTAGCATCTTGATTATGCGCTCATTTTCAGCATCACCCCGATCAACTCCGAACACAATAAACTCAAATGTTATGCGTCTAATAGTCCTATTGTGGTACTTTGGGTATTCAGATTGGAACTTCTTCTGCCATCTTGAATTGTAGAATTCAATCATTGATGCAAGGTCCAGGAGATTTACCCCTTGTAGATTCTTTTCCCTAGTAAAAAATGTGATTCGCTTAATATCTAGTGGAAAATACACATCACTTGGTCTTAATCCAAGAGTCTCCCTAACCCATTTGAGCCTTTCTGCTTTTGACATGAATCAATTGTGTATATTTTTATATACGCTGACAAGTCCTATATTCGGACAAAAAAAACTGCCCCATTTCTGAGGCAGCTAACTCCAAAAGGCCAGGGTTCACAAAATAAACCCTAACTTATTGTTATCTTATAAT
>Ga0208899_1000296_pt1 | contig 35008 bp, 37 predicted proteins | sample VirMetDEL_Nov_24_FD_184518 | JGI IMG/M metagenome (GOLD analysis project Ga0208899, IMG submission 184518) | Aqueous microbial communities from the Delaware River and Bay under freshwater to marine salinity gradient to study organic matter... | ecosystem: Environmental > Aquatic > Marine >... | reverse complement strand
CAAATGAGCAATTGGCGCGACCTCACCGAAAGACTCGACGGGAAAGCACCGCCTGGCGCCACTCGGTCGCCGCTCTGGTCGAAGATTCGTAACGAATTCCTGCGAGGGAAATGCTGTGCGGTCTGCGGCGGGCGAAAGTCTTTGGTCGCTCACCATGAAGTGCCGTTCCACCTCGCGCCGGATCTGGAACTCGATGAATCGAACCTGATTCCACTCTGCGAGGCAGGTCGATTCGGTCTGAACTGCCATCTGCTGATCGGCCATCTCGGAAACTACCAGCGGGCGAACCCGATCGTCCGAGCCGACGTTGCCTACTGGCGCGAGCGAATCATCAATTCGAGGTGACGATACAGGTCTGAGCAGGGACTTTTTGCCGAAGGAATCTCAATGCGATTCGTGGCTGTGTTCGTCGTAATCTGGTTCCAAGTGATCGGCCTCGTTGAGCCGAACGCCTGGCAACCATCCGACGAACTTTCGATTCCAGTCACGTCAACGATACAGCGACAGACATTGTTCTCGTGTCCTGTACGCTACCCGTCGGGATTCGTTTAGCTGCTGTATAAAATCAAAAGCCCGCCAAGTACGAGAACCTGGCGGGCTTTCTTTGTTTCTCAACTTGTCGCCGTCCCTACTCTCCCCTCACCAGCTTCAATCCGGCGCTCGCCTTTTCGCTCAGCCGTCCGTTCAACGCTTCGAAGTCGCCGACGATCCCCTTTCGTACGACAACCATTTCCGCCAGCAGTCTGAGTAATCCGACGGGCGTGTGCTCCGCTGCTGTAGCCTGCCAGCTCCGGCGAGTATTCTGCGGACGCTCGACCATCCCGTGAGCCTCCAGACCTCGCAGGTGCCTCGCCACCGAATTCTTACTGACCAGCAATGAGTCAGCGATCTCGTCGAGTGATGGTGAAATCCCGGTCGACAGGTGCAGCTTAATCAGCACGCCGTACGTTGCCTGCTGCTCTGGAGTCAGGCGGCGTCTTCGCGGTTTCGGCGGTTTTGGCTTTCGCGGTCGACCTGCTCGCTTTCGCTTTGGTTTAGCTTCGGCTGTCATCGTCATCGTCATTCCTCGCAAAAAAGCTCCAGACCGCCTCGATGAGGTGGCTGGAGCTTGGATTTTCACTACATATCAACAGCCGAGACATTTCTTCAGTGCGATCATTAATCTTGCAAGCTCTTTGACTTCCGCGTCGTCAACAAAGTCCGGGTTGTCCGTGTCGATCCTCGACAGTCGGTCAAGTGCGTCCTCTTCGGTGACTGGTTCGTACTCTCCGTAAGCCTGGCGGTTCCCATTTGACTGGCAGATCACATACTCATATCCATCTGCTGTGTGTTGAACGCAGTGCAGGTGAACACCACCAGCCGAGGACTGGTCGTTAGCTACGTCGTGAGTGTAGCCTGTCGTCCGGTAGGTGAATGGTTCATCAAGGTGCTCGTTCTGAAGCGTGTCTCGAAGTTCGTTGAGGTGATCGCCCATTCGAGATCGGATCACTTCTGCAACGTCGTCAACATCCAGCCTTGCTTCACCTTCTGCTTCATCAACAATCGACTCTGACATTGACTGAATGTCGAAGTTGTGATCGTCGAGCTGGTCACAGATAGACGCTGACGACTCATTTCCCATCCAGTCTCCGGCGTCACAGTAGTATTCGCACTCAAGGTCCAGGTAGTGAATCGTCTCGTCGATCCACTCAGCGTCCGCCCAATGTCCAATGTGGTTGCTGCCGTCCCACTCACTCCCTTCGTAGCAACCGGCAATCTTCAATAGCTTCTCCTTTTGAGATTCCAGTTTCTCAACGAGTGATTCCGCCACGAAATCCACATTGACTGATCCGAGGCAGAGGTGTCTGCTGTTGTGTGCCATCATCGGCCAGCCGCTGCCGACATTTGGAAACAGATAAATCTTCGGCTGTCCGTTTGCTGATTCTTCTGCCGGGACCAGGTACGCTGTCACGTTGGTCCCGCTGCATGAACCATGAGTTTCATCCGAGGCGTTAATGTCGATGTTGAGTGTTTGTGTGTCTTCCATCGTCTGATCTCCATTATGGCCCGCAGGCCGGTTGTATTTTGCGACCGGCGAGTGATCCCCGCCGCGTCATTCTCCCTCTCGTCTCTCCCTCTCTCCCTCTCCTCGTCACTTCCTCCGCATCATCATCGCGAGGATGCCCGTGACAATCAAAAACGGCGTGCATTCGCAAATCATCTGGATCAAATGCCACCTCCCGCCTGATCTGATCCCGCCAGTCTCTCGGCAAATCCCGGCTCGACTCCCGTCCCGAACAGATAAGTCTGCCCCGGTTCGTCGTCCGCGCCAATAAATAGCGGGCGCTGCGTTGTCGCGACGTTCTCGAATTTCGCCGGCTTCGGCCTCACAGCGACGACTGCCGGCAATGCCAGCAGCGCGAACGGCGATTCCGGTTTCGATTCCGGCTCGGCCTCGGCCTCGGTGCTCTCCGGCTCGGCTCGTCTCGCGGCGTGTGTCGCCGCCCATTTCCGCCTCATGTCGGCGTGTGGGTCTTTCATGCTCATTGTTCTGGTCCTCGTTCCTGGCCTGGTGGTGGGTGTGCCCTCAGTAAATCCGACGAATGGAAGCCCGGCCATCTATCTGGCAAGGCTCCCGATCGTGGGATCTATCCGGCTGCCCTCATCCGCTTCAACGCCCGCAGCCTGGTCAGCTCCCTACTCAGACACCCTCTGCAGAATTGCCAATCGCCGCAGTCCTCACTCTCGCCGTCGAGCCACACTCCGGCCTCGCGGTGGCAGGTATCGCATTCGCCGGCCCTGTCCGGCCCGCCGTCGAGCAGATCCTCAATCTCAGCGATCCGGCGATCAATGGCCCGCGCGTCTGTTTTCAGTCTCAGTCCGTGCATCGCTCTACCTCGGTTTTCTGTTTGTGGTTCGGTTGCTGTCATCCCCAGCCCGGTCAGGTCGTGGCGCTCCGGCTTTCAGCCACACCAAGATCTGCCACGGCGTACCGACAAAAACGCATTCGCCGGCCTGGTCGTAGATTTCCCGCGTCAACTCGCTGCCTGGCTGCTTCCTCGCCTCAAATCCGAACGAGTCCAGGTTTTGCAACGTGCTCATTCTCGCGTTGTATTGCGGCATGATCTCACAAGTCCTTGTGTTTTGTGTTTTGTGTTTTGTGGTGGTGGTGGTGGTGGTGGTGGTGGTGGTTGGCTTGATTTCGAGTCTTTACTCAGCCCGTGACGAACTCTAAATCGCTCACGCGTCGCCATTCATCAAGCAACGCCGCGCGGTAGTTGTCGGTGATCAGGCTCTCGCCCTTCTTGTCGATCTCCAGATTGGCAGTATTCACGCTCGAAGCCTCTCCGGTCTCGGCATCGCACCACCAGACCCTCGCCAGGTGCGGCCCCTTCATTCCGATCACGATCCCATTGATCGGAATGTCGGTCGACCACCCGATGCCTCGAAGGAATTCCGTCCGATACCTGACTAGCGTCCCCGTCTTGATTTTTGTTCGTGCTCCGCTCATAGCTTCGGTTCTCGTTTCTGGTTTGTGGTTCTCGTTTCTGGTTAACATTATCAATCGCAACACCGTGTGATATCCGCTCAAATCTTCAAAAACGCGATGTCCTTCTGAAGCCCGTCGCCCGCAGGCTCCCAGCAGAGCCGGCAAGTTCGGCACGTTACATCGGGCGTTGACTTCGCCCCGCCTCGCTGGCTGTGTTTCGCTTTGTCATATGGACAATAGACTTCGCCCGGATCCCGTCCGTCCGTGTCTTGGTCTTCGACGACTCGCGCCGTCTTCCAGCCGGCTGCTTTTGCTCGCCTCGCTGCGTCCTTCGTTTCGCAGCTCGCGAGCACCATAAAATTGCTCGGCCACAATCCCGAACTCGGCCCTACCCCAGCACGGTCCCAGGCCTCGAAGTCGTGCGTATAACTCCAGCCCTGCGTCCTCGGTTGTTCTCGGTGCCACTCGATTACCCGCAGCACGTAGGCCACGTCGAGTCGCTTCCATCGCCCCCACTGCCGGAACCAATCGCCCGCGACCATATGCCGTAAGAGATCCATGCCTGCGGCTTCGTCCAAGTCGCCGACGTGATCGGCTCCGGTTGCCCGCTGGTGGATCCCCACTCGGCCCCGCTCGGCGTAGCATCCATTCCCGAGCAGTCCGCAGCTCGACGGGCAGGTCGGCCCGACCTGTCTGTAAGTCGCCGCCACTGGTCCCGTCTTCCTGTCGTGGCTCACTCTCACAACTCTCGTACCGCTGATCTCGTACATCGTCTTCTGGTCCTTGATTTGTTTTTCCGATGAATGCCGGGCGCGAACCTGATCCGCTCGCGTCCGGCTTGTTTGTGGTGGTTCCGCTCCGCTCCGCTTACTCATCCCCTGCGAGGAACCATCGTTCGACCACTTCGGCGATCTCGTCGCAGTCTTCGCCTGACAGGTCGTACGTCATTTCGAGTTCTGAAGTTATCGATTCCACTGCCGCGTCAGAGCAGTCGTAGTTCCCCGGATCGTCGAGTCCGATCATTTCGTCGAGTCTGGCTCGATGAGCCGCGGGTTTAAGTGTCATCATTCTCGTCCTCGTTCTTGGTTTCTGGTTCTGGTTCTGGTTTCCGCTCGCCGATCCTCGCCGCTCCTCTCTACTCCTGCTCCATCTCCCAAACGGCAGCCGCTTCGCTTAAGCTCCCGTAATAGCGCCCTGAGTCCCGCTCGCTCTCGCCGTCGCGGTAGTGCGCTACACACCACGGCGTGACAGGTCCGCCGCTCTCCACCAGCACCAACCAACAATCCCGCCGCATGTCCCACCACCACGCGACCAGACGGCCGCTGGCTTGGTAGTCGATCCCGAGAGACTTCAGCGGGTAGACTCTGATCAACTCCCGGTCTGTGATCTCCTGCAACTCATCCAGCTCGTCTTGACCGTACGCTTCGAGGTATCGGGCGAAGGCCTCGACCCTGGCCGCTCGGATTGCTGGGAGTATCTCCCGGTCGCCTGCTTCCAGAGCATGTTTAAGCTGAATAGCCAGCTCGATGTTCTCTTCATAATCTCCCCTCGCTCGCTTCGGTCGCTTCGCTTCGCCGTTCGCCGTTCCTTCTCCTACGTCCTTCGGCAGGTTCTCAACATCGACTCCAAACTCTCGCGCTTCTCGTTCTGTGATCGTCATCGTTTTTGTCCTCGTTCCTGGTTCTTGTTTGTGGTGGTGGTTCCGCTCTGCTCTACTCTTCCTCGCCGCTCCTCTTTACTCCTGCTCTGCTCGCTCCTGCTTCACGCCTTCCAGCCGTTCAACTCGCCAACCTACGAATCGATCCATCAACCGGACGCCGTACCGGTGGATCCCTCGCCGCTCATTCGTCGCGCTCAGAGCAAACGTGATGCAGTACGGAAGGCCGTCGCCCTTCTCTGCATGCTCAATCTTCGGGCGGTCGCTCTGCATTCGGGCGAATCGCTCCGCAGCTCCGTCAACCGTCTCGAACTGTCCCACGATGTCTGTTGATTCAATTCGCATCGCCTTCAATCTCCATTAGTGTCAGGTGGCCGGGGTGGCTCTCCATGCGAGCAGGTGCCCGGCGATGAGTGAAAACCCATCACATAAGTAACGGGTGACAGGTGACAGGTGCGGGCAGCAATCTGGGAAGAAGCACAACAAAGGCCAAGATTGACTCGTCTTAAACTGGACATCGAGGTCCAATTTAAGCTCAGACAGGCCATCGGCAGCATTCCTACCGTTTTTGGCTGTAGAATGAAGGTTGAAGGCGTTGCCGATGTCCGTCAGTGAGCGACACCTCGCTGACAGGACGGTCGCGATCGCTTCCGAAAGCCTGAAAAGGGGGCCCCATCGGCGGTCAGGAACTTCGCCCCGACCCCCACCCGGCGAACGTGCCCTTGGTTCCATATATAGCTGAAGTGTTGATTTTCAATTTTCACCCGCTACCTATATTCCCGTTACTCCCATTTCTCCCACCTGTCCCTTCTATCCCTTTATTTTCTTTAATTTCCCGGATTGCGGCCGTTTTGTTGTGGTGTTTTTGTTGTTGGCGATTAGAAATCGCGTTCGGTATTGCATGGGGTTGTGATTTGGTGGCCGATGTGGAAGGGAGAATGCTATGGGGATTCGATCTGATTTGGCGTTGATGCAGGAGTTCACGGGAGCGGACACAGATCTTTGTGCTGTGGCTTTGGACCTGCAGGATCTCGGTGCGAAGTTTGAGATTCAGTTCAAGGATGGTGGCTGGTTGTCTCAGCGGGGAGATTTCGCATTCAATGCTAAGACTGTCCGCTACCGGATGGTGTTTCCGCCAGACAGGTCGACGATCGAGCCAACGTCCGGGCCTGCTGTTTCTCCGCTGTTTGAGGTTGGCAAGCGGTATGCGAATGGGGTTGACGATATTTTCGAGGTTGTCAGTGCGACCGGGGCAGGGAGCCACTTGATGTATCCGCACCCGATCGAGGCCCGTTGCGTGGTGGCAGCGAGCGGCGACGTGAATCGTGGTCAGCGTTTATTTTTCACTCGCGAAGGGGTGTTTATCTGTAATGGCACGATGCCAGAGTGGAACCTGCTTCCGGGCGAAGTTCAGGCGGAAGCTCATGCGGCCTCACCTTCATCCGACGTCCCTGCTACCACCGACGTCCCTGTCGCTCAGTCCGCTCAGTCGGAACTGGACCGACGTGCTGCCGAGTCTTCGAAGGACGAGCTGATTCAGCTTTTGTTTGAGCACCAGCGCCAGTTGTTGTCTGCTGGTTTTCGTCTTGCGGGCGAGGCGTTGTTGTCGAGCGGGGGGAATCCTGATTTGCACCGGGCATTGATTCTGGCTGTTGTTGAGTGGTCGCGAGTTGCTGGTGAGGGGTTTGGTCGTTCGGGCAGTGGTTCTTAGTTCTGGAGATTGGTGATGTCGCAGGGTAAATACAAACATTCGCCGGAGCGTGTTCGCCGGGTGTTGCGATATCTTTATTGCAACGGTTGGTGCAGCCGGGAGTCGATTGCGAACGGTTGCTGCCTGACTCAGACTGCGGTCAGGTCGATGATTCGCGAGGAGTTGTCTTTGCGGGAGATCGAGCGGACTCCGCTGAATGGCGGGCCGAAGATGAAGCTGTATGCGTTGCCGCTGGTGAATTGCTGACGGCTAACGCCCGGTTTGTGCGGGCCGCAAAGCAACGGGCAGTGATATTGCTTCGGTGTGCGGCGATTCAGGTGAAAAAGGGACAACATGAGCCAAGTCTACGCTTCTGTGGGACATGAATTGAGAGACCGTATTGTTGCGTTGATCCCAGACCACCCGGAGATTCTTGATCTGGAAAGCTGCTGGGATTTGTTCAAAGTGGACGGGTTCAAGTGCGACGATCTTCAGCCGTCGATGGCGCAAGCTGGATGGGCGTTGGCGGCAGCGAAGCGTCAGTACCGCGAGAAGGTAGCCAGATAACGACCAGCAATAACTTGGCGGCGCAATGCGGCGTGCCACCAAGACAGACCGACCACGCCGCTCAGGTTGATTGCATTGTTATCTCGTATTCACGTAAACCAACACGTTATTAAGGCAAACGCGAAAGGATGCGGCGTTGATCCACCTTTGACCGTGAAGGACTACAAAAGCAACCGCAAGGCATTTGAAGCCGAAATCGTTGTCGATGGTAAAATTGTTGCGACGGTGGTTTATCGCCCAGATGATCCGCTACGGTGCGGAGCGAAGTGCTGGGTCGAAACAGAGCACGAAGTGAGAACGAGATAACGCCCCGGCGGTAACCGGGCACGAAAGGTTGACGATGACTACACAAACGGGAATGCAGAGTGCTCCGGTTGACCGGCCTTGTTATGTGGCTCCGTGCCACATTGACGGCAGGCCGATGCAGGATCTGTATTTGCTGAATGAAGTTTTGATGCTGCTGCTGAACGGTGTTGACTGGGAGGAGCTGGAGAATCGATACAACAGCACCGGGTACGCAATCGCCCGGCTTCGAAATGCCTATGAGACCGGTGAGCTGCACACACTGAATTTGTCACTGGCAAACTATTTCGATCGAACAGGGTCGATTCGCGGCGGACAGTAACCACATAACGACCAAAATCACCGGGCGTGCGGCGGTGACTCTCAACAACACGAACCGGCCAGCCGCACGCTCCGGTGTATTTTATGGTTCTACGCGATGCTGCATTACCACGGGACACCATGCGGCGGAACACGGCAAGATGTCGCCCGATTCTTGAAAGGGCGGCACGCCTTCATCTCGTTTTTCCGGCCAGAAGACATCGGTACGGCTGCAGAGGTCTGCCAGTCGTTTGCGGTAGACAACGGCGCTTTCAGTGCCTGGATGGCCGGGCAGGCTGTCACAACGTGGCGACCGTATTACGGCTTCTGCGAGGCGTTGCACCGACATCCGGCGTTCGATTGGGCTGTGATCCCGGATGTTATCGACGGCAGCGAAGAAGAGAATGACGCGCTGCTCGACGAATGGCCGAGTCACATAGAAGGCGTGCCGGTGTGGCATATGCACGAATCACTGGAGCGGCTTGACAGGCTGTGCACTTGGCCGAGACTTGCAATCGGCAGTTCCGGCGAATGGCCGAATCCGGGCACAGATAAATGGTGGGCACGGATGGCCGAGGCGATGCGTGTGATCTGCGACGATGCGGGCCGTCCACGGTGCAAGCTGCATGGGCTGCGAATGCTTGACCCGGCGATCTTTCAGCAGTTGCCATTCGCGTCGGCGGATTCCACCAACGCGGTCCGAAATTCGAGCAACTATGGACGCTTCGGCCAGTACGTGCCGCCGAATGCGAGCACACGCATGGCGATCATCGCGGAGCGGATTGAGGCACATCAATCGGCGGCAGTGTGGTGTGGGATTGAGAAGCCCGAGCAACTGCGACTGTTTGCGTAGAACGTTTAATATCACGGGGTTGCGGCAAGTTGCTTTCCATTCAGAACACGCGAGACCCGCAACTCCCGTGCATGTTTTGGTTATCCTGCATTTTCTAAGCCTGATGAGTCCGTGGGGACGAAACGCTTTCTAGCGTCGCTTAGGCCACTAGCTGGGTTGTGAGTGGACAAGGCCGCCCAGCCTCAAGGTCATTCTTCGGAGTGGGTTTGAGGCGAAGACCGGACGGGGCGGATGTGGTAGCCGGATACGAAGCCCAGCACCCGCGATTGTGATGGTAATGGCAGCCATAGCGAGGACGTATGCTCGCCGTGTCGGTTCGACTCCGACCAATCGCTTTGTCAGGATAACTCTGAATTATACGGATTCCGAAATATAGAGTTATCTGGATTCCACATAATACCCTGAAGACAGGTAAGCATGGCAGATGGCGATGCTGGATTGATCTAATTTGCCGTCTGCTGGAGCTGATCGCGTGACGATACACTCTCTGAGGTGAACCATGAGCGAATCAACTGACCGTGAGCTGAGGTTGATATCGCAACTGAACAGTTCGCGTGACGCTGTTGAGTTTCAGCTTTCGAACAATCAGATGTCGTCAACGCAGCGGGAGTTTCTCACTTCGAGGTTGACGGATATTGATTTGCAGCTCAAGCACGCTCGGCGGCGACTGGCTCGTGAAGAAGAGCGGCAGACGCAAGGCCCGTCTTGATCATGTCTTTGACTTTCTGAGGGTGCCACGGTCCTTTTCGGAGCTGGCGATCGTTGCATTCCATCTGCTCGCAGATGGCTCGGTACGAGAATCCTTCGTCGCGAAGTAGTAGGACTTCGCTGATCATTCGGATTTCATCCGGGTTGTCGACGATCCGGTTGGCGTCGTTCGGGTCGATCATCTTTCCGTACGGGACAAGATTCTTGTGCGTCATTCGCTCGCCGTTTTTCTGTCGATGCTGCATCATCTGGCTCGTCCGTTCCGACGTAAGGTCGGCTTCGAATTCTGCGTTGGAGAGCATGAACCGGACGAAGTGTCTGCCCATTGCGGTCGAGACGTTGATTGAGTTGCCGCCCTGATCGGCGAAGTGGATAGTGATTCCTTTCGCGTCCCAATGGTCGAGCATATCGAGTCCGTCACGCATGTTTCGGAAGAGTCGGTCGATCTTCGACGTGACGATGTGGGTGACGTTCTCGGGCAGTTCTCGCAGGTGCTTTCCACCCGGTCGCTCAAAGAGCGGCGTGGTCCGAGCTGACTCGAAAGTGTCGGAGATTTCTTCGGCGACTTCGAAGTCTCGCATCTGGCAGTACCGACGACAGTTCTTCAACTGCAGTTCGATGGTCTCGCCGTCTTCGACGCGGTTTCGCTTCTTGACTTTTGGGCGTGGAGAGAATCGCGCGTAGAGCAGGGCACGTTCCATAGCGGGGTTCCTGGTCTCTGGTCGAGATCGATTAGTGAAAGGTATTGGGTGGGAGGCGACCAGAAAGCCATCCCACCTCGCGGAGGATCAGTCCGAATACCTTGCCATGTGCGAGACGCGGCACTGAGAGACTATCGGTCGATACAGAAATCGCAAGTCCCTGTAATCGTGCCGAGCGAAAAATGTCAGAAAATAAACCTGGTAGACCGGCAAAATACGTCGGGCGATGGGATCCAGAGTTGGAACCTCGCTGGCAATCTGCCCAACGTCTCCTGCAGGAAGGGCGACTCGAAGAGTTTCGGAAGTATCAGGTCTGGTTCTTTGAGCTTTACAACATCCGAAAGATCGGGAAGCAGAAGCAGACTCTGGTTCAGAAGAAGGCTTACGACGAGGTTGTCCGCAGGTTCCCGCCAATCCTTGAGCCGGGGTACGAGAAGGAGCAGGCCAAAGCCGAAGAGCTGCGGATGCTCGATCTGGATGAGGAGGCTGAGAAGAAGAAGACGGTCCAGACGCGGGAAGATTTGGCGAAGATTCGGAAGGAGCAGGCCAGAGAAGAAAAGAAACTGGCCCGCCAGGAGCAGAAGAACAAGGTTCGTCGTGAGCTGATTGACTATAAACGCCAGGTGCTTCTTGATGCGAAGAGGATATCGAGCGAGGAGTCGAGGCTGAAAAAAGAAGAGGAGCAGATCAAGCAGGGGATCAAGTTGACCTCGAAACAGACTGCCTCCACTTCCGCGAGCATCCCCGACGATGATCTTGACCCGGAGATCGCAGCACAGCTTCAGGAACTGGCCGACGGCGGTTTCGAGTTCGACATCGATCGCGATTGGGAATGGGCATTCAACAATCAGGCGCTGAAGGTGATGCCTCGCGACGCGCCGAGTCCTGGTGCGTGGAAGATTCTGGAGTACGCCCGCAACAACTCGGTGAAGTTCACTGAGAAAACATTGCAGTGGGCAGAGAAGCGGCGAAAGGAAATGACTGCCGCCGATCGGGAACACGAAGAGGATCAGCGGACGCAGTTCAAGATGATCGAACGGATGGAAAGAAACATCCGGTCGAGTTCTGATTCGGTTGTCACGGATCTGGCGAAACAGTTTCCGGCCGAAGTGGCTCAGTCGCTTCGCAAACTTGGCTGGTCGGTCTCGTTTCCGGTTGGCGAAAAGAGTGCCGTATGAGCGAATCGGCCCTCACCGAATTTCTCACGCGGTACAGAAAGGACGGTCTTCAGGAGACAGACTCCGACGTCCTTTCTCGTATCGTGCCTCGCGAACTGTCGACCAATCTGAAGTGGCGACGGGATGTGCTTCAGGCGGGCTACGACGATCCGGCGATGGCTGAAGAGATTGCGATTCTTTGTGCTCGCGACTGCCTGTTTTTTATCAACACGTTCTGCTGGATTCTTGAGGCTCGTTCGGCGGCAGAGTGGCAGATTGAAAACCCGCTGGGTTCGGCCAACGACATCCCGTTCATCACTCGCGAGTATCAGGCCGACGTGATCCGTCGATCCGTGAAGGTGCTCGGGAAACGGGACATCGGCGTTCCGAAGTCTCGCGAAACAGGCGTGACTTGGATCTACATTGCGATTGCGGTCTGGGACTGGCTGTTTCATCCCGGAACGCATATCGGTCTGGCTTCCAAGGACGAAGCGTCGGTCGATGATGCGAACGATCCAGACAGCCTGTTTTCGAAGATTGACTTCCTGATCAAGCGGCTGCCCAACTGGCTGCTTCATCCGAAGCAGTTCAATCGAAATCTGACGACGCACACTTTGTCGAATCTTCAGAACGGCTCGACGATCAGCGGTTACGCGGCGACGGGAAACATCGGTCGTGGTGGTCGAAAGAAGTGGTTCCTGTTCGACGAGTTTCACTTTTTTCCAAGCGGTCCAGATTCGGAGTCGCTGGAATCCAGTCAGCACGTCACTCGCTGTCGAATCTTCGTTTCCACGGCGAACCGACGTCGGGGCGAATCCGGCGCGTTCTACGACGTGATCAACAGCGGCGCTCGAAACCTCGAGCTGATCGAGATTGACTGGAAGGACGACGAGCAGAAAGCTCGAGGTCTTTACGAATCGACTCGGCTCGGAGAGTCTGACTATTTCGAGCTGAAGATTCTGGATGAGAAATTCTGGAGCGAATTCAAAGTCGACGAAAAGACGTACCGGAGTCCGACAGTCGACGGCGAGAACTATGCGTTCATTCTGGATGGCAAGAAGCGGTCACTCTATTACGACTTCGAATGCAATCGCCCCGGGGCGACGGCACATTCGATTGCGGCAGAACTGGATCGGAATCCGACCGGTGCGGCGGCTCAGGTTTTCGATTCATCGATTCTGAAGTCGGCGATGGCTCGGGTGTCGCCGCCGATGTCGTTCGCCGAAGTCTATCGGGATCCCGACAACAAATCCGAATGGAAGATGGACATTCAGAGCGAAGGGGCGATGACACTGTGGTGCCCGATGGAAGAAGGGAAGCCTCCGCTCAGTGAATACTCGTTCGGTTTTGACATTGCACTTGGTACGGGCGGCTCGCTGTCGAGCTACTCGGCGATCGCTGGTTTCGACAAGCGAACCGGTGAGCAGGTGATGGAATGGCGGTCGAATCGGATGGATCCGCTGGAGTTCGCGGAATTGGGCGTCTATCTGTGCCGGCTTTTTCACAATGCCTACCTGATTCCTGAAGCGAACGGTGCGGGGGCGATGTTCATCAAGCGGGTGACGGAGCTTGGCTACGGAAACCTGTTTCACCGGCGAAAGAAGGAGCTTTCTGGTTCGGATCGAACGATGATCCCTGGTTACACGAATCAGGACGGCGGCGACATGATCTTCAAATCGCTGCAGAAAGCCATTAAAGCGAGAGAGGCACACGTTCACTCAACGATCGGCCTGCGGGAAATGGGTCGATACTTCTACAAGAACGGAAAAGTTGTCCATTCCGGCGAGCAATCCGAAACCGACGAGTCTGCGCGAGGCAAGGCACATGGAGACATGGCGATTGCGATCGCTCTGGGCTGGTATGGCGTAGAGGACTGGCCGGTGCGTCCTGAACAGCAGCCGGAAGCCGAAATTCCCGACGATTCGTTTCTTGGCCGTCGACTGAGACGCCAGAAAGCGATGAATGATTCGCGTAACCGATCCTACTGGTCGCCGTACGAAACACAGGCAGGTAACCGATGGCAATGAGCCGCGACAGCTTCATCAAGTTCAAGGACGCAGTTAATGAGTCCCACAAGGGCTTGCGTCCGTTCCGCGACGGCCAGCGGGAAGCGATGATGCAGTATCTGGGTCCGCATTATGGTGATCGCACGAAATCTCAATCGGTTCCGGTCAACATGCTGGAAATGGCCGTCACGACATACGTGCAGCAACTCGCCGCGCGCGCTCCGCAGGTGCTGGTAAATACGCACAAGCGGGAGCTTCGTGCGTCCGCGAAAGAGTTCGAACTCGCAATCAACGAGTCTTTGAAGCGGATGGACTTCGAATCGGAGCTTCAGCTCTGGGTGATGTCGGCGCTGTTCAGCATCGGGATCATGAAGATTGGCACCTATTCTTCCGGCTTTCACGAGATCGACGACGAGACGTTCGCGAACACGCAGGTTTTCGCTGAAGCGATCATGCTGGACGATTGGGTGCATGATGTTCGGGCGAAACGATGGGGTCGCGAAGTGTCGTTCTGCGGCCATCGGTACAAGATGAAGATCGCAGACGTAGAGGCGAATCCATATTTCGACCAGGAAATGGTTGCGAAATTGTCTACCAGTCTTCGCGAAGAGCGGATCGGCGAGGAACGGATTGAAGATTTGTCGGGAGAGAAATCGGTTGACGACGCAGACTTTGATCCTTCGGTTGAACTCTGGGACATTTGGATTCCTCGGGACAACGTGGTCGTGACGTTCAGCGAGACTCAGTCAAAGCCACTTCGCGAGCAGGAGTGGACGGGGCCGGATCATGGTCCGTATCGGTTGCTCGGCTTCAATCGTGTGCTGAACAACATCATGCCTTTGCCGCCAGTCGCCAACTGGATTGACTCGCATGATCTGTTCAATCTGCTCTACACAAAACTTGGCGAGCAGGCATCCCGGCAGAAGACAGTCACGTTCGCGACACCGATGGGCAAGGATGACGCTCGCACGGTGATCAGTGCCAACGACGGCGAGACCGTCATGGTTCAGAATCCGAATTCGGTGAAAGAGGCGAAATACGGCGGCGTGGATCAGGCTACGCTTGCATTTGCGTTGAACATGCGGGGCGTCAACTCGTACATCATGGGCAATCTTGACGCTCTGACTGGTGGCTCGACGACGGCCGACACTCTCGGCCAGGAGAAGATCATCAAGGAGTCTTCTTCCGATCGGCTCAAACAAATGCAGGGCGGCGTCAGCTCTGCGATCAAAAAAGTGGTCGCGGACATCGCTTTCTGGTTGTTCCATGATCCGATGCTGGAGATGGATCTGACGCAGAAGATACCCGGGACGGACGTCGAACTGGACACGAAATGGCCGTTCCAGCAGGACGAGTTCGGCGTTGAGATCGATGCCCGGGAAGGCGAGTTCGACCAGTACGATTTCGACATCGAGCCGTTCTCGATGCAGGATTTGTCGCCAGGCGAACGGCTGCAACTTCTTCGTCAGGTGTTCACGCAAGACATCATGCCGCTGACTCAATTCGGAGTTCAGCCGGACGTGAACGCTTATTTGGCCCTTGTTGCGAAGTATTCGAACATGCCGGAACTTGCCGATATTGTTCCGGCGATTTCGACTTTTGGCGATGCGTCGATACAGGGACAACCTGGCAAGTCGCCGACGTCATCTCGCGAGTACGTTCGTAGAAGCGTTTCCGCAGGGCGGACCCAACAGGCTGATGATCAACAAATGACACAGCAACTCATGGCTGCTGCGTCGGCTGGTTAAGGGTTGGTGGATGCCTCGTTACGCATTTATTGATGACGATTCTGTTCGGCATGAGTTCATTTTCACGATCTCCGAGTTGAATAGTCGCCGCAAGCGGGATGGTCGATTTGAGTTGCCCGGTGGCGTTGTCGGAAAGATGGATTTCTCTGCGCACGCCGGGATCAGCACTTGTCCATCGAATTACCCGATGGCGAGTGAGGCACTGGCGGTCAATCCAGAGGATATCGGGCGGCAGAAGGCGGAAGACAGGAGACGCGGAGTTCGCGACACAGATTACGACAAGGCTGGCCGGCCGATATTTACTGGCCCAAGGCATCGTCGGGAGTATTGCGAGGCTCAAGGGTTTTTCGATCGAAACGGCGGATACGGTGATCCGCAGCGTGGTAGCCGAAACTGATTTCACAAGGTGTTGCGATGTTGAATTTTCTGCCGATGGAAAGATTGTTGTTCGCTGAAGAGTCTGGCGATGGTGCATCGTCTGGCGGTGGTGCGGCTGTTGCTGATGACGGCGGCGACTACGACTACGGCGACGAAGGTGAAGTCGATCTGTTTGCCAATGAGTCGGATGATGAGACGGTTGGCGGTGGCGAGTCCGCTGAAGTCGGTGACCAGGACGACGAAGAATCGCCCGAAGGTGCTGGCGAGGCTGACGAGGCTGACGGTGCAGATGATTCAGGCGAGGCCGCGGAGTCTGCTGATGAATTTGAAGAGTCGCTGCTGAATCGCGCCGCTGCTGTCGGCTACAACTTCAACGACGTCAAACAGTTTGGCAGCAATGCCAGCTTGAAGATTGCGGTTGAGCGATCAGAGGCTCTGGCTCGAAGTATTCTCGAACAGCAACAGCGGCAGGCTGCGAATCCTGCTCAGTCTGGTCAGCAGCAGTCTCGCCCGAGTGAGTACGAGCAGTTTCACGCCGCTCAGAAAGAGAAGATCGAACAGTTGGCGGCTGAAGGGTATGGCGACGAGGCAGTTGCCGTCATGCACCAGCAGAACGACATGGCGTTACGGCAGGCTCAGATTATCGAGTCGCTTCAGCAGCAGTCGCGAAACACACAGACCGAGGCTTCTATTGCAGCGCAGCAAGCTGCGGAAGTGCAGTTTGAGCGGTCAATGGACGGATACCTCGAATCATTGGGAGATGAGTATTCCTCCCTGTTCGGGAAGGGGGCGTCTGCAACCATGAGTCAGGGGACGCAGGAGTTTGCGAACCGTGCTCGTGTTTTTCAGGTTGCTTCGGGTTTGAAGGAGCTGGCTCAGCAGAAGGGCTGGGATGTTCCTTCCGATAGCCGCGCGTTCGAAATGGCGGTGAATGCCGAGTTCGGCAGTCGAGTCAAAGAACTCGCGAGGAAAGAGATTAAGTCAAAATTACGAAAGTCGAGTCAGTCGGTGACTTCAAGGCCAAGTCAGTCTGCTGGCCGGGCATTGACGGGCGAAGAGCGTGCGGCGGAAAGGGTGACAACCTTTTTCAAAGCGAATGCTTCGCACGACGACGCATCCGACGGATTCGATGATGAAATATGAACCAACATCACACGCCCGTGTGATTTAATGCGGAGATTCTCAGATGGGTGTTCACGCGAGTGATATTATCGACCTCGTCAAAGGTACGCTCGATGACCTTGGTCGACCGAAGTTTCAGCAGATTGCTCAGAATCTGCAGCATTACGAGGTGATGGGGAACTGGATGAAGAAGGGTCGCGTCACGTTTGACGACGGCCGGGGCATCCAAAAGAACCTGATGACTCGTCTTCAGAATAATGCGGCTCACGTTGGGTTGCTCGAAACTGACGGCGCGGTTCTTCCGAACCTGATGGAGCAGTTGCGGGTTGACTGGCGACATGCTCAGACGAGCTGGTCGTTCCTGTACCAGACTGACATCCTGATGAATCGTGGCAAAAGCCTGATCTTCAATGTCATCAAGCCACGTCGCGCTGGTGCGATGATCAATCTGACGGAAGAACTGGAAGCGAAGGCGTGGTCGGCTCCCGAGCCAGACAATGTCAACGATCCCTGGGGTGTTCCATACTGGGTTGTTTACAACTCAGTGACCGGGTTCAACGGCGGCTACCCTGGTACTCATACGTCACTGGCCGGCTTGAATCTGGCGACGGATGCGCCCAAGTTCAAGAATTACACGGCGAACTACACGGCCGTCAGTAAAACTGATCTGATCAAGGCGATGCGAACTGCGCATCGCAAGACTGGTTGGAAGTCGCCGGTTTCAATCGACGATTATCGTGGCTCGATGGGTCGCGACATGCGGATTTACACTGACGAAACCACGATCGCTGCATTCGAGGATCTGGGCGAAGCTCAGAACGAGAATCTCGGTCGTGACCTGGCTTCGATCGAGACTGGCGGCGGCGGTGGTCGCGACGTCAAGGATATCGAAGGGCAGCTTACGTTCCGTAAGCATCCGATCATCTGGGTTCCGCAGCTCGACGACACCAGTGTCTACACGGCTGCTACGAATCCGGTCTACATGATCGATCACTCGACGTTCAGCCCGGTTTGCCTGAAAGGCGACTTCCTGCGTGAGTCAGAGCCTGAAAAGGTTCCGAATCAGCACAACGCTTTCCGGGTGTTTGTCGACCTGACTTACAACTACCTGTGCATTGACCGTCGCCGAAACGCTGTTTTCGGCAAGTAACATCGCAACAGGTTGCGATGTGAGTCGTTGAGTTTTTCAAAATCAAGTTCACCTCAAACGAGGATATAACGATGGGGAATCAAGTTGTTCGTTCGGTCGATGAGTCAAGCCGATTCGGTTTGTCTCCGGCAATTTTTGAAGGGAATCGGATCCCTGACCACAGTGAGTTTCTGGACAATCCGGCGTTGGGTCGTTCGGTACTTCTTAACTTCATGAACGGTACGCCGAAGTTTGCGACGACCGTCTCTCAGAATGGGATGGTGACGTACCAGGACACTGGCGTGACCATTCAGGGGTCGGCAGTTGTCGACGCTGGTCTGGAGATCGCCGGCAACGACGCCGACAACGACGAGGGTTCGATTACTCTCGACGGTGGCACTGGTGCGAGCTTCGTTATCAGTGACACGGCGGGCGTTGCGAAGAAGCTGGCTTTCGAGGCAGTCTTCAGCAAGGCGAGCGTGGCTGATGACGGCTTGGCGTTCTTTCTCGGTCTGGCCGAAGAGGGGCTTGCTGCGGCAGACACTCTGGTCGACAACACTGGTGAAGTTGCCAGTAAAGACCTGATTGGTTTCCACTGCCTGCAGGATGATGGCGATTCGCTGGACATCATCTACCGCAAGGCCGGGCAGGCAAAGCAGGCTGTCTCAGATGCCCATCAGGCGATCGCGGCGAGCACTTATTACTCGCTGGGCATGGTCTACGATCCGGCAGCTACTGCTGCCGAGAAGATCAAGTTCTACGTCAATGGCGTGGAGCAGGGTGTTTATGTCACTGCTGCGAACATCGCTGCTGCGACGTTCCCGGATGGTGAAGAGCTGACTTTCCTGCTGGCGACCAAGGTTGGCTCAGCAGCCGAAGTCAAAGCAAATCTGCGACTGCTTCGAATCGCTCAACTTCGGTAGTTGTGTCGATACAGAAGCGTGAGTGAGTGAGCTTCAGGTTCATGACTTGCCCGGAGAGTTCAATCTCTCCGGGCATCTTTTTGTAATTCAAAGAAAGGTGGTGATCTGATGGGGTCAACCGGACGGCGATTCAGTATCCAGAAGGGTGACGACAGTTGTCACATGCCTTCAACAACCAGTGATGGTTCCCAGGCTGCTGCCAACGCGGCTGCTCAGTCTGCGAAATAGTCTTCAGGCGAGGAATGGCATTGTCATTCTCCCTTGGCTGGGTCGAGCGGATCGGCACGCTCGGCTCAGCTTTTGATCGTGCCGAGCAGGTCTATGCCGAAAATGAATGGGACACACGCTGCTGTTTACCGGGCGATGCTGAGGGTAGATGAACTCTATCCGTTGCCAAAGAGTCTCTGTGAAATTCACGATCGCATGGCTCACTTCATGCAGAACTACGGACCTCGTGAGTTTAGCGGGGCGACGTACGCTCTGGTGCTTGTTGTTTGGGAGATGAATTGCCCTGATGATGTTATCTCGTCCGACTCAGTAAGGCCGGTTGCTGACCTGAATGAGCGGGCGAAGGCAGTTGAGAAGCAGAAGCTGCAGGCAGGCGTTGATGTTGTTCTTTCTGCTGCTGATGGTGATTTTGTCAGCGTTCTCGCTGCTGATCGGGATGACGAGAACGCAGCGGAATCGCCGGAAGAGCCTGATGCTCCGCAGAGTAAGTGGGCTGCTGTCGAGGCTGGTGCCGAGGTGCTGGTTACGAAGGAAGGTCGGCCTCCTGTTGCCGGTAAGTTTGTCGGCATTAAGGATGACAGTGGGAAGTTGCTGGTTCGTCTGGAAAACATGCCGACTGGTTCAAGGCAGTTTGATGAGTCGGAAGTTGCTTTGGTTGAAACGTCGCCAGTTTCCTGACTCGCGACAGGTTGCATTCAGTTAAATGTGGAGAGTCGTTCGATGAGTAAGCCTTCGTTGCTGCATGATGGCACTGGCGTGATTACCGAAATCCCTGGTAACGGGATTATCGACGCTTACGGGGCAACGGTTCCGACCGACGGCGCTTCCGGTTACGCGACAGGTTGCCTGTTTCGCCACACTGACGGTAGTGCCGGGACTTCGCTGTACGTCAACGAAGGTTCGAACACCTCGTGTGATTTCAATGCAGTGGCTGGTGCGTAATGTCGGCGGGTACTGTTATTTCTCAATTTGAAGCCCAGAGGTGATTTGTGGATTCGGTTAAAGACTTGCAGAGGTCATGGATTGCGAGAAAGGCTGAAATCTCGCGGTACGAAGCCGAGGAACAGTTGCATTTGAATTCTATTGATGGGTTGCCAGATGATCTGCCTGACGAATGGCCTGCTCATCTGGCTGAGTTCAAGTCAGCGAATCGGTCTGCGATTATCGCTGGTGTTGCCGACAGTGAACTTGATTTAGTTCAGAATCTTCTGATTCGTGACCGTTCAGTTGGTGCTTTGCGAGAAGTTCGGTTTGAACTCAATGTGTGCAGGCGGCACTTGGCTGCGATCGAAAAGACACTGCCTGAAGAAGACAGGCATCATCCGGTCAGTCAGCAGGAAATTGGTATTCGTCATCTTGAGTCTCTTCGGTTGTCTGGCGAGATACTGGAGTGGAGTGTTGACGAGAATACAATTGCCTTGTACGGGGCGACTCTGGTGGCGTCAGTTTTGATTACGCGAGCTGACTCCACAACGAAACGAAGAATAATGTCCGTCACTGAAGATGGGATTGTTACTTTTGTTCATTCTTCGATTAGTGTGTAGTCGAGGTGGCTTAGATGTCTGATGTCATCCTTGCCCATGCTTCTTCGCCTTACGTTTCGGCGTATCCTTGGAGTTCTGGGTTTGGGACAAAGTATTCCAATCCGGCAACGCTGCCTGGTAGTACATGCTATGGGGTTCAGTTTTCTTCTGACGGTGCTGATATTGTTGTTGCCCATGCTTCTTCGCCTTATGTTTCGGCGTACCCCTGGAGTTCTGGTTTTGGGACAAAGTATTCTGATCCGGCAACGACGCCAACGGGTCTGGGTCGAGGGGTAGGATTTGCTCCAGATGGTTCTGCCGTTGCTGTTGCTCATAGCACTTCGCCTTACGTTTCGGCGTATCCCTGGAGTTCCGGGTTTGGGACAAAGTATTCCGATCCAGCAACGCTGCCATCTGGTATAGGACGAGGGGTGAGCTTTAATCCGGGAAGCTCGGCGATTGCTGTTGCACATTCTTCTTCGCCTGTTATTTCGGCATATCCCTGGAGTTCCGGGTTTGGGACAAAGTATTCCGATCCGGCAACGCTGCCGACCAGTACATGCTATGGAGTTGAGTTTTCATCTGACGGTGCTGATATTGTTGTTGCCCATACGGGAGGCGGGAACATTTCGGCATATCCCTGGAGTTCCGGGTTTGGGACAAAGTATTCTGATCCAGCAACGACGCCAACGGGTTTCTCTAATAGCGCTACCTTTTCTTCTGACGATGTTGATGTTGTTGTTGCCCATACCACTTCGCCTTATGTTTCGGCGTATCCTTGGAGTTCCGGTTTTGGGACAAAGTATTCCGATCCGGCAACGCTGCCAACGGGCAATTCAAACAAGGTCACTTTCACGTCGGATGATTCAGATGTCATCCTTGCCCATAACACTTCGCCTTACGTTTCGGCGTATCCTTGGAGTTCTGGGTTTGGGACAAAGTATTCCAATCCGGCAACGCTGCCGGCCAGTCATGCGTTCGGGGTATCCATTACCGATGAAGGTGCGGCCCCCTCCGTTAATGTGCCTGTATTCTGGCATCATTATCAGTTGTTGAGGTGTTAAGATGCACTTGAGAAATGGCACTGCAAATCAATCGGTCCTGCTTGGGCCATTCCTTGACGAGACCGATGGGAAAACGCCAGAAACCGGATTGACGATTGCCAATACTGATATTCGCCTTTCGAAGAACGGCGGCAATATGGCTGCCAAGAATTCTGGCGGCGGCACGCATGACGAGGCTGGTTACTATACGATCACGCTTGATGGCACCGACACTGGAACTGTTGGCAGGTTGCAGGTTTCATGTCAGGTTTCAGGGGCACTTCCAGTGTTCATGGAATTTGAGGTCTTGACGATTGCCAAGTACGACGAGATGTATGGTTCTTCGGCTGCTGCATTGCCGACGGCCGCTGCAATTGCCGATGCGGTCTGGGACGAGGTACAATCTGGTCATGTTTCGGCAGGCAGTTTCGGCGAGATAGCGACAGAGATTGCAGCAATCCTTGTTGATACGAACTCGCTTAATGACACAAAGATTCCACAGACGCTGAACCTGACGGCCAGTGGCAATATCGGCATTGATTGGGCGAATGTTGAGAACCCGTCTTCGGCCGTTGACCTGTCTGCGACTGACATTCGGTTGTGTGACACGATCACGACATACACCGGAAACACTGTGCAGACCGGTGATTCTTATGCTCTGGCAAACGGGGCGTCCGGGTTCGTGGCGAGTAAAGCGGTCGTCGATGCGATTCTTGTCGACACGGCAGTAATCGGCGCGGCCGGTGCAGGTTTGACGGCAATCCCTTGGAATGCCGCCTGGGATGCTGAAGTCCAATCTGAGGTTCAGGATGCGATTGAGGTTAATCATCTCGATCATCTTCTGGCTGTTGATTATGACCCGGCGAGCAAGCCTGGTGTTTCGACAGCGTTGCTGAATGAACTGATCGGTGATGATGGCGGCGTCTCTCAATTCACAGCGAATGCTCTAGAGCTTGGTCCGTCTGGCGGCGGTGGCGGCGGTGGCGGTGACGCTACGGAAGCCAATCAGACAACGATCATTGCACACCTGACGGACATTAAAGGCACTTCATTCGTCAAGGACACGCACAGTCTGACTGACATTCTCGCTGACACTGCGGAGATCGGGGCTGCAGGGGCTGGGTTGACTGATCTGGGTGGTATGTCAACAGGGATGAAGGCCGAAGTCGAGAGCGAAGTGAATGACGCTTTGGTTGCGATTCATCTCGATCATCTTCTGGCAGTGGATTACGACCCGGCTTCGAAGCCAGGGACTTCCACGGCACTGTTGAACGAATTGATTGGTGATGACGGCGGTGTCTCGCAATTTACAGCGAACGCTCTGGAGAACGCGACGAGCGCGACAGCGGCGGCGATTGCCGATGCCGTCTGGGATGAGCTGCAGGCCGGCCATGTGACTGCCGGTTCATTTGGTGAGATAGCGACGGAGATCGCTTCGATCCTTGTTGACACAGCCGAGATCGGCGCGGCCGGTGCTGGTTTGACGGCGGTTCCTTGGAATGCCTCGTGGGATGCTGAGGTTCAGTCAGAATGCAACGACGCTCTGGTTGCGATTCATCTCGATCATTTGCTGGCTGTGGATTACGACCCGGCATCGAAGCCGGGAACATCGACATCTCTTTTGAATGAGATATTCGAGAGCGACGGCGGCATTTCCCGTTTCACGGCGAATGCTCTGGAGAACGCTCCGGGCGCGAGTGCGGCAGCGATTGCTGATGCGGTCTGGGATGAGGCTCAATCTGGTCATGTTTCGGCAGGCAGTTTCGGTGAGATAGCGACGGAGATCGCTTCGATCCTTGTTGACACAGCCGAGATAGGCGCAGCCGGAGCAGGCTTGACGGCAGTCCCGTGGAATGCCTCGTGGGATGCTGAGGTTCAGAGTGAAGTGAATGACGCTCTGGTTGCGTTCAATGTAATGGCGACGACTGATCTGCCGTCGAACTTTGCAGACCTTGCAATCACGGCTTCAACTGGCCGGGTCGATGTTTCACTCATTGAAGGCGTTGACGCGACGGATCAGATTCGGGATGCGATCGTTGATGATGCGACTCGGATTGATGCGTCTGCCTTGAATACCCTGAGCGGTCACGATCCGGGTGCAACGCTTTCGAGCCTGACCGCAGCTCAGGTGAATGCCGAAGTGGTTGACGCACTCGATACAGACACGTATGCCGAACTTGGCGCTGTGCCGGCAGCGACGGCGAGTCTGGCAGATAAGATTGCCTGGCTGTTCATGCTGGCACGCAACAAGGTGACTCAGACGGCGACGACAGTCGTGGTGCGAAACGATGCGGATTCAGGGAACGTGGCGACGTCAACGGTTTCGGACGATGGGACGACGGCAACCAGAGGAGAATTCTCCTGATGGCAGTTGACAGCCGAGACAAGCGGTTTTCGATGATGGGACTGTCTCATTCGGTTGGCCTGCTAATGCCAAATCCTGACGGTGGATTTGGTGTTAAGGCTGATCGGTTTCAGTTATTGGGTCTTTATCGGTCTGCAGCGGCAGCATTGACACCGGCGACGTATTCAGTCTGGCGGAAGACGGTGTCGGTTATTCGGGTTGATTCACGAACAGTGACGATCGACTGATCGTTCAGGGATAACACATGACTGAATCAACGCTTTCAATTTCCCGATCAGACCTTGACCGTCGCATCGGGATGCGTCTTGGCTACGGCAACAAGGTCTCGGCATACAATCCAGAGCAGTTAGAAACGATTGGATTGATTCGCCAGGATGCTTTGTCGCGATTCTATTTCCCGACGGTTGCAGGCGAGTCGCGTTGTCACGAGTGGTCGTTCCTGCGGATTGAGCAGTCGATCAACCTGACTGCGGGGGTTGCGACTTACTCGCTGCCGGATAGTTCGGCAGGCGAACTGGAATCGCTGCAGGTCACCTCGGCTTCTGGGAAATCGCTGATTGAGATCGTCACGCAGGCGAGCCTCACGCAGTCTCGCGGTTCAGAATCGGCGTCAAATGGTGTGCCGCTTTACGGTGCCGTCCAGGTGGTTGGTCACACGACGTCCGCTTCTGCCGGGCAGCGTTGGCAAGTTGAGCTTTATCCGACTCCTGATGCGGCTTACGTGCTGGCATACACGTCTTCTGTTCTGCCAGACGGGTTGTCGGACACTCTGGATTATTATCCACTCGGCAGCGCGATACACCAGCAGGCACTGATCGAGGCGGCATTGTCAGTTGCCGTCGAGTATCTGCATCCTGACATGCCGCCTGAGCAGAACACGCATCAGCAGCGGTTCGAGGCATTGCTGGGATCGGCCGTTGAACGCGATCAGAAATTCAAAAACAGTTCAACGCCTCAAGCGGTTACGGCTCCAGTAGATGGCACTTTCGACTGGTATCGGCGCGAGATCGCCGGGAAGCGGTTCAATAAGTGGAACCTGCATCAACTCACTCACGGCGAGAAGGCGACGGTTGAGCGGTTGCTCACTTCTGGCCTGAATCGACTCTACTTTCCACTGGTCCCAGGTGAGTCTCGTTTTCACGAATGGTCGTTCCTGCGGATTGAGGATTCGATTAGCCTGACATCAGGTACGGCGACGTACACGCTGGCAGACAAGTTTGGCGGGAAGATCAATTCGCTTCAGGTGACATCGTCGAGTGGCAAGTCTCGAATCGATATGGTCACTCGGGAAGAGATGACGCAGTCTCGCGGATCGGAAGCGGCGTCAAACGGCGTCCCTCGATACGCCTCACTTCAGGTCGACACTCACACGACGTCTGCGACCGACGAGCAACGATGGGAAATCGAGTTCTACCCGACGCCCGATGCGTCTTACACGGTGAAGTATTCCTCGGCGGTTTTGCCGGGCGAGATTGACACGACGCATTCGTACTATCCGTTGGGTTCGGAAATCCACCAGCAGGCTTTGTTGGAGTCCGTGTTGGCTGTTGCGGTAGCCGACAAGAATCCTGATGCGCCGGCTGAGCAGAATCCACACGAACAGCGATTTGGGGGCTTGCTGGCAGCAGCGATTGCTCAGGATGTTGATTTCAAAAAGGCTGAGGCTCTTCAGTCAATCACGGCTCCAGCGACTGGCACGTTCGACTGGTATCGCCGAGAGATTGCCGGTGTTGCTTTCGACAAGTGGAATCTGTTTCAACTCTCGCACAACGAAGAAGCGACCGTTGAGCGATTGCTTACATCCGGTCTGAATCAACTTTACTTCCCGACGAATCCGGCGAATGGTGAGTCGCATGAATGGTCGTTCCTGCAGATTGAAAAGACACTGACGACGAGCAGTGGGACTTCAACCTATGCTCTGCCTGCATCGTTCGGCGGTCGTATTCGAGACTTGCAGGTCACGTCGGCAAGCGGCAAGCCTTTGATTCAGGTGGTGAGTCAGGACAAGTTGACTCAGTCTCGGGGATCGGAAGCGGCATCCAATGGCGTTCCAAACTACGCAGCGGTGCAGACTACCGGACACACAACGTCGGCGACTGATGAGCAACGATGGGAGATCGAGTTCTATCCGACTCCCGACGACACCTACACAATTGCGTACACGTCGGCGGTTCTTCCAGGCGAGATCGACACAACACACACGTATTATCCGCTTGGCACTGAGGTTCACCAGCAGGCACTTCGCGAGTCTGTTCTTTCGCAGGCTTATGCGTTCAGGAATCCTACGTCGCCGGCCGAGGAAAATCAGCATCAGCAACGGTTCGAGAAGTTGCTGGCCGGTGCGATCGATCGTGATGTTAAGCTGAAAGAAGAGTCTTCGCTTCAGGCGATCACGGCTCCGGCGACCGGCACTTTCGACTGGTATCGGCGCGAGATTGCTGGGCGACGGTTCAATAAGTGGAACCTGCATCAGCTTACCCATAGCGAAGAGGCGACAGTCGAGCGTCTGCTGATCTACGGCCTGAATCGGTTCTATTTCCCCCTTTCTCCGGGTGAGAATCGATTCCATGAGTGGTCGTTCCTGCGGATTCAGAAAACTTTCACGACTGTCGCCAGTACGTCAACGTACACGCTGCCTGATAGTTTTGGTGGAAAACTGCAGTATCTTCAGATTACCTCAGAGTCTGGCAATCGCCTGATTGAAATCGTCTCGCACGAAGAGATGGCTCAGTCTCGGGGATCGGAAGCAGCATCCAATGGTGTTCCGCTTTATGCGGCTTTGCAGGTCGATACTCACGTTACTTCAGCGTCCGACGAACAGCGATGGGAAATTGAGCTTTACCCGACTCCCGACGATTCCTACACGATTGCCTACTCAGCGGCGGTGCTGCCTGGCGAAGTGGATGCGGTTCACAGTTACTACCCGCTTGGCACCGAGATTCACCAGCAGGCTCTGTTGGAATCGATTCTGTCCGTCACCGAAGCTGATAAGAATCCTGATGCGCCGGCTGAGCAAAACGCGAACGAGCAGCGATTCGAAAAACTGCTGGCTGCAGCAATATCGCAGGATGTTGAGTTTAAGAAGGCTGCTGCGACTCAGGCTGTGACCGCTCCAGCGACTGGCACGTTTGATTGGTTCCGTCGTGAGATTGCTGGGAAGATGTTCGACAAGTGGAATCTTTTCCAGTTGTCGCACAGCGAAAAGGCGACTGTCGAGAAGCTGATGATTTCAGCTTTGAATCGGTTCTATTTCCCGACCGTGCCGGGACAGAATGGGTTTCACGAATGGTCATTCCTGCGGTTACAGTCGACATTGACGACGACCAGCGGGACAGCGACGTACGACTTGCCGGCGACGTTTGGCGGCAGGCTGATCGATTTGCAGATTACTTCTGCTGCCGGTAAGCCGAAAATCGAAGTAGTCTTGCAGTCGGAATTGACACAGTCTCGCGGATCGGAAAATGCTCCTGATTCGACACCCGTTTATGCCGCGGTTCAGGTCTCCAGCGTCACGACGGACTCGGCCAATGAGCAGCGGTGCGAGATTGAGTTTTATCCGACTCCCGACAACACCTACACGATCGCGTACACGTCGGCGGTTTTGCCCGGTGAAGTCACCAGCGTTCTGGACAACTACCCGCTCGGGAATCAGATCCACCAACAGTTGCTGCTTGAGTCAGCTCTGGCCGTTGCGTTCGAGTACAAGAACCCGGAAGCTCAGCAGAATCCTCACCAGCAACGGTTTGAATCTCTGCTGGTTGGTGCTGTCGATCAGGATGCCAAGCTGAAAGAAGCCGGGGAACTGGAAGCGATCACGGCTCCGGCGACCGGTTCTTTCGATTGGTTCCGACGGGAGATTGCAGGGAAGCGGTTCCAGAAACGCAATCTGCATCAGTTGACGCATCGCGAGAAGGCGAGCGTAGAATCAATTCTGACGTCCGGTCTGAATCGATTGTACTTCCCGCTGGTTCCAGGGCAGGACCGTTTTCACGAGTGGTCATTCCTCAAGACGGAACAGACTTTGAACACGGTTGCTGGCACTGCCACGTACACCTTGCCCGCTTCGTTTGGTGGGAAGCTGAGGAAACTGCAGATCACGTCGGTTTCCGGCCAGCCTGAAATTGAAGTCGTGTTGCAGTCGGATCTGACGCAAGCGCAGGCTTCAGAAGCGGCTGCGTCTGCTGTGCCGCTCTACGCTGCAATTCAGCCGGTGAATCAGGTGACGACGGCGTCATCGATTCAGTTGGACGAGATCACGTTCTATCCGACTCCCGACGACACCTACGCGATCGCTTACACAGTCGCTGTTTTGCCTGGCCAGATCGACACGACGAACACGCATTATCCGCTCGGGAACGAAAGCCACCAGCAGGCATTGTTGGAGTCAGTTCTGGCAGCGGCCTGCGAAGAAACAAATCCTGAACAGTCGGCTCGGCATGACGAGCGATTTCAGAGGCTGTTGCTGGCGGCGATCGATCAGGACATGAAGATCAAGAAGGCTGGCGACCTTCAAGCGGTCACTGCTCCGACGGTCGGCACTTTTGATTGGTTCCGTCGCGAGATCGCTGGCCGAGTCTTCGACAAGTGGAATCTGCATCAGCTCACTCATGGCGAGAAGGCGACCGTTCAGCGACTCCTGACATCAGCACTGGATCGATTCTATCGGCCGCAAATGCCGGGTGAGGGGCTTTATCGCTGGTCATTCCTGACTGTTTCGTACACCCTCACAACCGTGGCTGATCAGGAAGATTATACTCTTTCGGCCGATCACGGCGGGGTCATCGGCCCGATGTTCATCACAGCCGGAAGTAATGTTCTGGGCGAGATCACGAAGACGTCCGTCGAGAACATCCTTTCGTACCGATCCGACAACGTCACTTACACCAGCCATCCGACGGTCTTCGCCGAGCGGCCGACGACAAGTGACGGCACTGGCGAGCACGTTTGGGAACTGCTGTTGTGGCCGACTCCGACTGCCGTCTACACGATTTCCGCCACGCGAATGCTCGATCCTGATTCAATCACGGCAGACGCTCCGTATCCATTGGGTGGTCGAGCGCATCGCGACACGATTCTCGCCTCGTGCCGTGCGGTCGCGGAGCTTGAGAAAAACGGCAAAGCAGGTGCGTACGAGGCCGATTTCCAGAAGCGACTGGTTGCGAGCCTGCAGGCCGACATGCAGACGCATCAGCCGCAAATTCTGGGGTACAACGGCGATGGAATTGGCCGTCGGGGTCGGGCGGATCGTCGTCCTGATGGCCGTTACGAGAATTTCAGTCCGATCACTTATCCGTCTGGATCCTGACCGATGGCACGTCGCAAGCCAATCTTCTTCAACGGTGACTACGGGTTTCGCATCGAACGCACGATTCGTGACCAGGATGGTGCTGTTGTTGATATCGCTGACGCCACGACGAAGAACCTCGTCATGTGGAAGCCTGATGGTACAACTGTCGTCACGAAGGGGATGTCGTTCCTGACGGACGGTACTGATGGCGTGCTCTATTACGACATGGAAGCCAGTACGATCACGACGGTTGGTGAGTGGACAATGCAGGTTGACGTGGTGAAGAACACGTCAGACAGTCAGTTTCGGACACAGAAAGAGAAGTTCGAAGTGCGGGAGAAAATAGCCTGATGACACCGTATCCGATTGAATCAGGTTTTCCCGTCAACGGTCTTTCTCAGGTGACTCCGTTTTCTGATCAGGAAGAAGGCACCAGCCCGGACATGGAGAATGTGTTCCCGTTCGGTTCCGACGGACGGCTTCGCGGTGCTAAGCGGCCGGGATTGTCTAAGTTCCATGCGGACGTTGTTGATGCTGGCGAGCGAATCCAATGTCTCCAAAGCGTTTCCGCGACACTGGTAAAGCCGGTGCTTGGCAGCGCGGAAGTTCTGATCAAAGGAACGACTTCTGGGACGACGGGAATCGCTCTTCTGTCTTCTGCTGCCGGCACTGAGCAAGTGCTGACAAGCAGCAACTCATTTCTCGGGGCAATTTTTGGTCCAGATGATCGCGTCTATGCCGTTTACAGTTCAGGATCGACCGTTGTTCTGACTTCTTACGCTCTGGCAGGCGGGGCAGCCAGTTTTGCATCTCCGATTTTCACCGACAGCAATACTCCTGCGGAGAAGAAGCTCCTCGGCATGGCAGCCGACGAAGATACTATTTTCATCTGGTATTCCGAGATCGATAATGTCGGCGAAGGAATCATGCGGTTCACGTTCAGCGGCGTGAATAAAGACAGCTCGACCAAAGGCGTCTGGATTCGGGCGGAAAACGACGCGACCAGTATCGAGAAGGTCTTCGGTGGTGTTGCGAATGCCGGTTGGGACGTGCTTCCATCGACGTCGCATCACGGGATGAAACTTTACCAGGGGAAGCTGGCGGTTGTTGGTGCGCCGTTGAAAGACGGCGGAACTGCTTTGGAGCATGAGTTGGTGCTTTATGTCATGGACCTGAAGACAGGCATTATTGATGCCGTCCATGACCTCGGCCTTGATGGGACGAATTCGTCGACCGACAAAGGAATAATCCGTGACATTGAGTTCGGTCTCGACGGTTTCATCTACGTGCTGATGCGGGACGACGGTACTGACGACACCAACTATCTGCGAAAGATTGATTCGGCGGGAAATGGTATCTGGGAAATCCAGATGTCGAGTTCATGCACTCCAATGTCGATCAGTTGGAACATCAAGCGTTCGATGCTGGCGATTTGCGGAGACACGCTGTTTGAGGATGCAGATATCAGTCTCGCGCTGATCGATGTTGATTCGAAGGGTTTGGTTGAATACTGCAAGCCAAAGAGTTCAGCGGCATGGACCTGCGTCCGATGCGATACCGACGGCAACTACTATATGTGGCGGTCGAGCGGGACTCAGGTGATTCGCCTGGCTGCCGACCTGTCTTCGCTGACGTACGACTGGACCGTGACGACAAACGCCAATGACCAGAACAGAGTTTGTATCAACCTGTTTTGGAACTCCGGGGCCGATGAGCAGGGCGCAACGCGGTATCAGGTGGCGTTGGCGGTTGCGGATGGCACCGTCTACAAGATTGCGAATGCTGGTGCGGCGATTTCTCCAGCGGCGGTGACCGGAGGTACCAGTGTGCTTTCGAGTTCGGCGAATACCATCTTCGCGACGAACTTCGGGATCCTGACCTTCTTCGCGGACGGCGTGAATGCGTACTACTACAACGCAGCCGACGACGAGGTTTACAACTGGAGAAACGAGGTTGTCTATGGAATTCTGCCGAACGACAGCAACGGCGGTTTCCCTTACATTGAATTCTGGAACAACCGGCTTGTGATCTTCGGTCTCTCCGATGACCCGTCAAACTGGTATATGTCGGCGGAAAACAATCCGTTCGATTGGAAGCAGCAGTCGAACGTGGTTGGTGCTTCGATTTCAGGGCGTACCTCGCCGGCCGGTCTGTTTCCTGGTCGAATCTTTGGCGTGATTCCCTACAACGACGATCTGGTCGTATTCGGCGGCGACCATACGCTCTACCAGCTTTCTCTCGATCCGGCTGTCGACGGCCAGTTCAATCTGATCAGTGACACGATCGGAATTGCTCCCGGCAGAGCGTGGTGCAAAGACGGCTACGGCGCGGTTTACTTTCTGGGGAATTCCGGTGGCCTTTACAAATTGCCATTGAGCGCTTCGCCTGAACGGTTATCAAATCGTGCGATCGATGCGAAGCTGGGCATGATCGACATCGCCAATTCAGTCGTTCATCTGACGTGGGACGCTATCCGCCAGGGTGTGCATGTTTTCGTTCGCCCGAATGACGACTCCGAGGCCGAGCAGTTTTTCTATGACTTCCGTACCGAAGGCTGGTTCCCGTACATCTTCGGCTCGTCGGACTACAATCCGACGTGCATTGCGACTGTTGACTTTGACAGTCCAGAGGACAGGTCGATTCTGATTGGTTGCAATGACGGCTACGTGAGGCAGATCGACGATACAGCAACAGACGATGACGGGTTGCAGATTGATGCGTACTACGTGCTGGGACCGTGGGTGAGCCAGGCGGGGATTGGCACGCAGGTAATGCTGAATGCGATTGATGGTGCTCTGGCTCGGGGTTCCAATGCGACCGTTTCAGTGTTGACTGGTGAGGATGCCGAACACGTCATTGAGGAAGGTGTTGTTGCTTACGAGACGGAGTTTCGGTCTGAGTTTTCCAACGTGCATCATCCTCGTGTTTCGGGAAGATCGTTGGCGGTGCGTTTCGATTCGGTGGATGACGAGCCGTTCGGTCTGGAGTGGTTTCGTGGTGAGATGGTTGACGCGAAGGTGCTCTAATGTCACAGCTCAGCGACTTCAAATTTGCTCAGAAAATCACGTCGTTTGCTCCGTTGACGGACGCAGCCGATTCATTTTCGCCGCATGACCGCGCGAAGCCAGACTTCAAGACTGGTGAGGTTGTGGTGGCGAATTTTTCGTTTCCTGATGGTCAGAGATTGAAGGGCTTTCGTCCGAGCTACACACAGAAGTCGATGCCGCAGCAAGGGACTCCAGAATGAGTCGGCTCAGCAACAAGTTCTTCACAGGCGGTGTGCAGAATCGAGTTCAATCGTCGGTTCGCGATCCCGGTGCGTCTGCGTTTTCCGCGACGACTGTTTTGCCGGCAACTCCGACCGTTCGCCCGACGAGTTCCAGTCGGCGAGGGACGACGTTTGCAGGGAGTGTGGCGGGTGCTCTGCCGAATGCGTCACCAAACGAGCAGACATTCGGGGCGGTGCAAAGCAACGGGCCGGGCCGCGACACGTTTGGTAAGCGAGGTGAGCGTGCGGCGAATCAGGATGTCAATACCTACAACTCGACAGCGACAGCCGCTAACGATGCAGCGAGGGCAGCGAAGGCTGCTGAGGTAGCTGCTTACGAACAGCAGACTGGTCAATTGACTGATGCCTACAATACCCAGAAGGCTGCGTACGAAGATGCTTACGCGGCGTACGATCGAGATGTGGCTGGGTATCAGGAACGGCAGGCGGACATTCGGTCGCTCAACGACAGGTACACAAATTACAAGTTTTACGAGTCGATCTTAAACGACCCGTTCTACGTTCGGAACTCTGGTGATTACAACATCTACAATAATCTTTATCAGCAGAACAAGAGTCTGTTTGATGGGTATTCATCCAGTCTGAGGAATCAGTATCCATCTTTGTCGCACATGTTTACTGGTGCATTCACGAGCGATAGTCTGACTCAGCCGACGGTGCAGTTGCCGACAGCTCCGACTTTGCCAGATGCTCCAGACCCATTTGTTAATTTGCAGCAGTTGCAGGAGCAGTTGCCGGATACACCTGTTCGTCGGCTTGGTGGTGATCAACGCGAGGTCTTTGGCGGTGCGTTGCCTCCGCAAGTGGCGAGCACGACCGGAAGCACGTTCGATCAGGTGGACGTGCCTTACAAGGACGCCAGTCAGTTCAACGCTGTGGAGCAGTCGCGTCTCGGATTGCCAAAGGCGTATCGGGTGAATGCTGGGTTTACGGCTCAGGCTGGTAACAACACTTCGTACGGCGGTCAGACGTTTACTCCAGATCAAATTGGTAATCAAACTGCCACTGCCTACTTCGTGAAGGGTGGCATTGGCTGGATTCCGAAGTCGAATGTGACATCGCTTTATTAAGGTTGGGCAAATGGCTCTTGCTTACAATCCATTCTCAAAAGACGAGATCGACCGTCGCGCTCAGGAGCAGCAGGCTCGACAGCAGCAGTCGGTCTTCTCGCAATTACCGGCCGGGACCGTTCCGCCTCCGGTTGCCAACGCACAGCCGCAGTTCTCGCCGATCACGTCACTGCCGAACCAACTGAACATCGACGAGTCCGTGGCGTTTCCGGTCAACGAGGCATTCCGCGACTGGCACATCAACCGTGCGAAACAGGGGCTTGGAGACATTCCGGTTCCGACGCCGTTTCTGACTTACGACCAGCAGCGGAATGCGGAGACTGGCGACTACGAGAGCCGGAGCTTCTCGGGCGATTTTGCAGGCGTTCCACCAGAAGTTGCGGCGTTGCAGCGAATGTATCTGGAACCGGTTGTCGGGCGTCAGAACGCTTCGATTGCTGGTGAGAATGCGGCCAGGGCGGAAGTTCGGGCCGCGGCTCAGCCGCAGCAGTACACGTCGAATCGGCTGGTCAACATCTTCGATCCGACGACTGGCCGAAGCATGTACCAACTGGCTCCGACGACTCAACTGAAACCATTCCTGCCTTTGGCGGCACAGTTCACGGGATAATCCGATGTCACGTTTGAATTCACGATTCCTCTATGGCAGTACCTACGATCCGAATGCTCGTCAGGCGGGATCGGTGTTTGCTCAGAATCCAACGGGCATTGCCGGTCAGGCGGCTTCGTTCGCTGCCGCACAGCAATCACAACAGGCGACTCAGGCTCAGCGTGAGGCTGATGCCAGAAACGCCGCGATCGCTCAGCAGCAGCAGATTGCTCAGGAAGCCGCAGCCGCTCAGCAGCGAGATGAGCAGGCGAGGTCGCAGGCATTGAGCGAAGAACAGGCCAGGCTTGAGCAGGCTCGGTTCGAGCAGCAGTTGGCGTTGACGGAGCAGCAGAATCGCGAGCAGTTGGCGTTTCAGGCGAATCAGCAAAGCTACCAGCAGAATCAAAGTATGGCGGCGAAGCGGGCAGAGCAGCAGGCGGCCTTGGCACCAATTCGGCAGGCTGAATACGCTCAGTATGGTGGTGGGTCGCCGATCTTTACGAATAGCCTGAATCAGTCTGCTGCAAACTTTTTCGATGCCCGGTTGCGTGGTGGTTACACGGGAGCACAGCCGACGTTCTCGTTCAGTCGTAATGGCGGTGGTGTCCAGTCTGCATTCGGCAGAGGTGCAGCCGGTGGCGCTCTTGCGTCTAACAGCAATTACCGCAACTCCTGAGAGACACAATGAGCCGTCTAAGTGCAGTCGACCTGAATATCCTGCGAGGTGCCAACCTCCGAGGCGGTAGTACGTTCGGTGGTTCCGTGCAGCCACGTCGGACGTTTCGCCAGCCGGCCAATACGAAGGCTTTGAAGCGAGCTGAAAAAGAAGCGGAACGCCAGCGTCAGTTTGAGTTGCAGAAGATTGCGATGCAGTCTGACGCCAGTCAGCAGGAGTCAATCCTC
>Ga0208899_1000294_pt1 | contig 35032 bp, 46 predicted proteins | sample VirMetDEL_Nov_24_FD_184518 | JGI IMG/M metagenome (GOLD analysis project Ga0208899, IMG submission 184518) | Aqueous microbial communities from the Delaware River and Bay under freshwater to marine salinity gradient to study organic matter... | ecosystem: Environmental > Aquatic > Marine >... | reverse complement strand
AACGGCCCTACAGAGCGTGTTGGACGAGGAATCGAGTGAGAATGGCGCTGTAACTGCGGAGGCCGTAGAGGAGCTTGTAGAGGCATGAATATTGGGACGATTAAATCGCTGGTTAAGGGGGTTGCTAATAAAGCGGCCTCGCGGAAACTGGCCGTCACCGCTGCCGTGGGCGCTGCGGCTACAACCGGAGCAGTCGAGCTGACGTGGCCGATGGCCGCAGTGGCGATTGCCTACATTTTCTCACAAGCCGTTGTGGATGTCGCAGACAGTCGCTGAGACACGTCGCATAGGTGACAAAACACTCTGCACAGAGTGGGACATTGGCGTTAATCACTGGGCTGGGTCGGTGCTATTTATGTCCGATCAGCATTTCGACTCAGCCGACTGTGACCGCAAGATGCTCAAGCGTCACCTCGACGAAGCACTGAAACGGGCCGCGCCTGTTTACATGCTGGGTGATTGGTGGGATGCAATGGGAGGACGCAATGACAGGCGTGGCTCAAAGTCCTCCCTGCGCCCCGAATACAAACGCTCAGACTACCTCAACGCCCTCGTAGAGGATACCGTTGAGTTCCTCTCGCCCTATGCCCATCTCATTGCTGGATGGTGCAGGGGGAATCATGAAACATCAATCATATCCCATGCTGAGTTTGACCTGCTGGGCGCTACTGTGCAGCAACTCAACGCGCAGACAGGCAGCGACATACAGATCATGCCGTATGCTGGGTGGATCATATTCCGGCCCTATCGCACCTGCAAGGGCAAGCGCGGTGACAACAGGCGTGTCATTGACAGCATTTGCGTGGCCTATTCGCATGGCACAGGCGGTGGGGGGCCAGTTACAAAGGGGGTCATTGGCACTAACCGCAGGGCCACCTATCTTCCAGACGCTGATATTGTGATTTCTGGGCATATTCACGAATCGTGGATGGTCGAGCTACAGCGCGAACGCTGCACTGGCAACGGGCGCATCTACCAAGACACGCAATGGCATCTCCAGCTGCCCAGTTACAAAGACGAATACAAGGGCGATTCGTGGTGGGTGCAGACGGGCAAAAGTCCCAGACCCAAGGGCGGTTGGTGGGTTGATCTATCTGTGCAGCGCGGTAAGCAGCATGGTAAAGAGGTCATTGTGCAGCCGAGAAGAGCCGCATAGAAAAACGCGCCGAGAATCTATTAGAGCTGGAACTCTAATTTCCCGACGCGTTTCAAACCCAAAAATATTGTCACGGCAGACAAGCGAGATGACCACCAAATCGCTTTTTTATTTTTGGTTACAAGGATAAAGATATGCCCACTTCAATCTAAAAGCAAGCCTTATATATGCCTCGTTTTTCCCACAAAGGCGTGAATCATATTACCCTTATAGTAACAGCTTCCTATATGTCTGGTATGCAGTAAGGCATTATACTGATCCCCATCTCTGTATAGAGATATACTGTAATCAACCTCTTCATTTTTTACGCGCTCAGAAAACCACACGCAGGGACGCCCATCTGAATCCAAGTCAAATCTAAGAATCTTAGAGTAAAATGGAGCGGTAATCTTTTTCTCCTCAATTACATCTGGGTTGGGGATGGGGTGGGGTTTGATCTGGAAACTTTGCATTGTATTCTGACTCCCAATGAGGATTAAACTTTGTCCTGTCGTCAAACGGTATTTCTCCCGGCGGCAAGAATGTAACCAGCGTCTTGCGTTTCAAGTCAAATACCACTCTGTAAATAGTTAGCCCATATCTTACATCATACAATTTAACGCGGGCAGATTGCTTGCCAAGTTGGATAGCTCCTTTTCGCCCAACTATTCTTCGGACAATCTCTCTCTGCACATCGTCTGACATTCCACCGTATCGCTGACCACCCCTTTTGTTGGCGTGAAATCGTTGAGCATCAGATTTACCTAATACTCTTTTAGATTTGGTGTTTTTATGACCTTTCTTTTTTCTAATCACCATGCACCTCTTTCATACGCAACCTATACTCGGCATCGTCAGCAAGTTTCTTTGCGTATTCTTGCAAGTCGGAAAGCTGACTATCTATCTCCTTCAAGTGTAGGTGGGGCAGGTTCTCAACTTCCATTGAGGTTTGCATATCTGCTTTGTTGAGAAAGATTCGCACAAGGTGTGTTTTATGTATCTCTGAACCATGCCACTCCATCCTGTCGTCCAGCAGGTCCTTGTGCAAATGGGAAACACCAACATATGTAGATGAGTGAGTGCAACCGGGAACTAAGCAGCGCCACTCCTCATAAAAAGAATTCTTGTGTAATATACTCTTACTTTCGTTCATTTTTCTCCCACCCTCTGGTTATAACGCCATCACGCTGCCTTTTTATGTGCCATGCACGTCTTCGCGCTTGATAATCTGGCATATCCAACGGTTCTAAGGTGGTTTGATTGGGTGTATCTCGTATCCTATCCAATGTGGGAATAGTTGGCAGGTAACTCTCTATGGGCCTTGGCAGCTCTGGCTTACCTGCGCCTTCATACAAGTCCATCCATCTATCTCTAAGGATCTGCTCAATAGCTTCTGCTGTTGTCTCCTGTATGACCTCCACGGCCAGCACATTCTCAACCTGCCGTATCAGTGGCTCTATCTCCTTTGTAACTGTTATGCGCCTTGCTGCTTCCAACAGCATACGGGCTGTTTCATGCCTGTCCATCTTATCCATGGGTTGTTATCCTCCTATCAGTTTAGTTTCGGCTGCATCCAGTATGCGCTGCCACTCTACCTCAGTAAAGTAATCCTCCTCGTAATACACTCTGAAATCACCCTCAATCGTCCCAATTATAACATCAGAATCGACAGGTGGGTGGTTTAGTGTCTCTCTTACGCCCGGTATAATCTCTGCTTCAATCGTCAGCTGTATGCCCGGATAATCCCTATCGTCAAAGACATAACTAAATGTCGCCGTCAAAGTGTAACTCCTTTGCGTTGGTTACGTCTATGAATCCATTGTCTCTTTCTGCGATACCTGTCTTGTTGCAGTTGTTTGGGGTGACCGTCCTGTCTACTCTGTATGGCACAACCATTTCCCCCCGTGCATCTGCAATCTGTATAAGCAAGGTTCGATCCAACAGCTTAAAAGCGATAAACGAAGGAACGGACTGTATGCGGCTCAACTCAACTGTCTCTGATATCTTCCTGTGTGTGACTATAATCTCGTCGTTGTATTTATGGCTTAATGCTTTGCGTGTTATGTTGCGACACCTAACCTCAATCAACGCCACGGTCTTCTTGTCTCTGCAAGCCATGTAATCCACAACAGCCGTCTTGCCGCAATCAATCATCTCTACGCCATATTTACGCTCAATCAACTCGGCTACCTTGTGCTGGTTTTTTATGTAACCAATGCCTAATGGTGTGTCTGAGTTTAACATAAATCCTCCTTGTTTAGGATAGCATTTCTTCATCTGGAAGTAAGTTGCCTTTACGATCAAAGAATAGGAATCGACCCCATATTGCCCGCTGTGTCCTCCCGTCCATGAGGTCAATGTAGTGGTATTTAAGAGATGCTGTTTTTAGCGCCTCTCTTGACTCTGGTATCTCTTCATGCTGCAACGCTCTAATCTCTGCCATACGTCCCATAGTGCGCCTGTCTATAGCTCAGTAGATCCGAGGGGAAACAACAAGGCTATAGGTGTAGCCTGTTGTCCCATGCTCTTAGCTCAGTGAGTCGTCGGGTTTCTGTCGATCTGTGATAGCGTTAGATAGCAGCTTGCGAGTGCCCTGCCACGATGCCCAAGCCCCAACGCCGTCTTTAGATAGGGCGGTGGCGTATTCGTCCTCACGATACGCGCCTTCCTCGAAAAACGGTATGCAACCTTCCCAGCGTTGCCTCTTCCTCAAGCTCTACCGTAAACCAGTTACGGATGGATATTTTTTAGCTACTGTATTTTATAGATGCGAACTTCCGCTCGCGGGTGCTTCTTATCATAATCCTTTCTCGCTTCCAACTGAACGATCTGCACATCATCATCGTATGCAATGAAGTTCAGTGCATCTAAGATGCTTTTAATTAGGTTATCTAAATCTACTCTGCGTCGCGTTGACCGATAGAAATCAATCTCAACTCTGAGTGTATCACTGACGCGCTTTACGCCCTGCGACACGGCCTCACGGGCAACTAATTCTTCATAGTCCAGTGTGCGTTGCGGGGTGAATACACGCCTACGATAGCCCAGCCGGGGACGGCCCTTTGGTATTGGGTTGCCATTAACACAGAAAGAAAAGTCTGGGCATGGTGATGTGCTCAACTGTTAGACTCCCCAGAATAACAGTAAAACACTACACTGTGCGTATTGCATTGCAATTCCCCGCCCGCAGTATCTCTGCGGGTCTACAAGGCAATACAAGCGATTTTTCACCATGCCCAGATTCATTTTAGAACGGCAGATCGTCGGTATCTTCTGGTGGGTTATTTACGCTGACGGTCTGCACTTCCGCAGGTGGCTCTGGTGGTGGCGCTTCAATGTCACCCGTTGACATCTTCTCTATCACCATGTAACCAATGCCTTCGCCCGCAGGGGGGGTATCTATCTCTACACTCACGGGTGAGCTACTCATATCTACCCGCTGACGCTCCGCTGACATATACATAGACACAGCGACTTTCTCCCGCTCTGCCGCCGTGTAACTGTCGGGGCAAATACTCTCAGCAGCGTGGACAGCAGCGGCCATCATGCTTACAATCGAAGTCCACTTATCCTCCCCATCAGCCGGAGCCGCTTGGGGCGTCCGTTGCTGTGGCTGTGAGGGTTGCGCGGCAGGGGTTGAACCGTTGACGCCCAACGTCATCTCTATGTTGACGAATCCGTTTGAGGCGTCATCCCACTGGCGCATCTCCAGCGGGTAATCAGATCCATCTTGCTCCTTCTGCACTTCATATGTCCGGGCGTTGCGTTTGGTGATGCGAACGCGCCCACCACTTCCGGGCCAGTTGGCGGCGATGGCTTCGGCCAATGGTTTCGATGCGTTAATGCGACCTTCCTCGCAATCAAAGCGATAATACGGATCACCGCCCCGCTGCGACTCACACTGCGTCACATTGCCATATTTGAACGTAACGCTGGTAGGTGCGTTATCGCCAAACTTAATAGTGTTACTGTTCATGTGTCCTCCGCGATTTAGGGTAATCAAAACAACATGCAATCAAATATATCTACATATATGCCAATGTGCAAGGATTATTTGCGTAAAAAGTGGCAATCATTACGGTTTATTGCTATATTAGTGTGAATGCAATCAAAAACACAACTGCGCAATGCCTTCATAATTTTTGAGGAAAAGGCGCGAGCAATGTACTAAAAGCAATCAAATAGGAGTGCAATCAAGATGACTGTAACACTGAATAAAATGCGGATTGAGGCCCGCTTGAAGGAAATGGGCTTGAGTCAACGCAGTGCATCGGAGCAGATGGGTATGGGATACTTCCATTTCAATCGGCTGATGAATGGTGCGCCATTCTCATCAACAACATTGGGGAGAATATGCTCCAATCTAAAACTGAACCCGGAGGACTGTGTAACCCATGCAGAGTAATCAAAATGTAGATATGGTAACACCATACAAGTTACTGGCGGCCTCTGTAATCAAACAGGCCCTGCATGAATATCGCCGGACATTGGTGCGCGAGGCACTGGGGACTAATCGAACGGGCGAAAAAGTTTACGGCGTTAGGCGTGAAAGTTCTGATGAACTATGGAGATTCATAATCAATATGAAAACCCCATTCCACAGGTATTTGGATTTGGATGACGATGCCTATCATGCGATGGCAGAAAAGGCGAAATCAGACGCACAGATAGAAATAGATGGAATGCGTAACAAGAAGAGATATTCAGAACGTGGATGGAGAAAAAAGAAACCCCCCGAACCAGAGTAACTGGCCGAGGGGTCGCTTGTAACTGTCGGGCTGTTTTAGTCGTCGAACGTATAAAGCGATAATTCGTTAATCAATGCGTTGTATATTTCCCGATCCGAAGAATTGCCCTGCATCATGGGGTCATCCTCGCGGTGCAGAGGAAACCCGTCACGATCCAATAAGGTGGTTTCTCCGTTGCAATCAGCAATGCAGTAACTATCATGCGGCGGGCATCTATCCAATACTATAAACCAGTAGCGGGTAGTCTCGTTAGCCCAATCCTGCTCTTTATTGATAAACTCGACTTCCATTACATATTCCCCTCTCGTTTTGAGTGTGTGACCTGTCTCGTCAGTGCGCGGTGGTCAATCCAACGCAGACGCCCCGTAGGGCGTTTCGACTATGCGGCGGCTACCTCCCTATCAATCTTATATACATCGGGCCACAGCCATGCCCTGTAGGCCATAGCGTCAGCCAGTGCGATAAACTGCCGCACGTTTCCGTCATCATCTAACATATATACCCCATTGTCGCGCATCATAATCGAACCGTAAAACGCTTCAACTGGAAACTCGCGGGCTGTAACTGAGTTTGTAACCACGTTATTATTATCCATCGTTTTCATCTCCCATATTTTTTAGTGTGTTTACAATATCATCAAGCGTATAAAGGCGCTGAGTCGAATCCTCATCCACATCCCATTCCGGCATATGATCAACAAGTTGGTCAAACATATCACTATCGCGGCACTTGCGTTTCAGTAACTCAAACATCAACCCCGAAAATATAGTCGGGTCGTTGTCGAGTAACTGACACAGTAACATATGTATCTGTGCGCCTGTGCCGTCAACCATGCCCAGACATTTGCCATTGCCCCCATCATTACATTTCCCCATCGCCAGTAATACAAATCCAGACAAATCGCCGTGCTGTTCAACGAATTCATCAACATTCTCAATCAACTGATTTTTTAGGTTTCGCATTAGTATTCCTCCGGTAAAAGTAACGTGGTCGCGTGGCGTCTGCCCGTCGCGTCCTCTGCCTCTGTGATGATCCATAACTTGCCGCCATCGTAGGACGATACCAGACGGCTACCATTTTTCAGCGCCTCATCGTTGGCCCTGTCGTCTTCGGGTGGAACGTCCCCCCAATCGCCGTGCATGTGTCGGATGAGATAGTGAGCCATCTCGTCCTGCTCGTAGTTAGCAACAGCCCCCTGCGTTGCCGATATAGTTCCTAATCCTATCATAATAACCCCCGTGGTTTGGTGCGGCATCATTGCCGTATTGCTAATATAATAGCTAATCAAAAGGGTGTCAAGGAAAAGTTTAATCTAATCTAATCTAATCTAATCAACCCCAATCAAAGGCTAATCAAAGGCTAATCTAATCAACTGGGTGTAATCAAGTTGAGTGCAATCAAAGCCAATCAAAGCCAATCAAACGCAATCGAGCCAGTTACACGCCAGTTACAAGGGCGCATTGTAGCCAGTTACAAGCGAGGCGGCGCGGGCGGGCGCATAGGCGAACACACAAACGCCCCGCCGATAAACTCAGACGGGGCGTTTGTAACTGGTTGGGGCGGGTTACAGCGGGCGTTAGTCCATGCCTAGATCAGACGGTATACGGATACGGCGCCCGTGGCATAGCTTGCCGATCATTGCGTTTAACTCGTTTCTATCGGCTATATGATGCCCTAATGCATTGCAGATTGTAACTATATCGGCGTCGGTTAATGTGACCACGGCGCCGCCCGTTGTGCTATCGCTCGTCGTTTCGTTACTCATAGCATATACCCCTATTGATAATGTGAATCGGGCGCCGTATGCGCCCCGTCAGCCGGTCTCGTCAGCGGCGGGTGGCTACCCCAACCGGACGCCCCGCAACACCCCAACGGGGCGCTACGGCGGCGTTTCGACTATGCTATATCGTCAAGCAGTCCATTGGACGCCTCGACTACCCGCCGTAGTCCGTCGGCGGGCGTCGGGACATGGTCGACCGTTGGTAGTATTATATCAGCGCTAATATTGGCCTCATCTAATAACTGTTCAAAGTCGGGCGCTTGACCATATCCATAATAATCCGGCTCGACGTCGGCGGGTAGCGTTTCACACCATGCAAACTGTAACCGACGACACATGGCCGGGTGGGTTAGTGCAAACGCGACGGCATCGTAGTCGATAACGCCGCCCGCCCGCTTTATAGTTACCTCATTTAATAGCGCGCTTTTTTGACGACGGACGGCGCCCATATACGCCCGTATTTCTACACTATAGCCCGCCGCCTCTAGTGCTTGACACGCCGACAAGATACCCGCGCCCGCATTAACAAACGAGCGGGCGTTAACATTGCACGACATAGCAACCGGAACAGCTATACTGACAACGGGCGCGGGCGCCTCGTCGTCAAGAGCTAGCATATTGTACGGATCGCCCATCAGATACGCGCCGACGTCCGGCGCCGCGCCGACGACGTCGTGCACTAGCTCGACGCCGCAGTTACTCCAAGATTTATTTGCGGCGCCCGTCGCGTCGAGTAACTGCTCACGCCCCGCCGACCAACCAAAACGAGCAAGCTGTAAAGCGCCATCGTAACCCGCGCCCAGATCCCAAGACTCCGACGCCGTATTACTGACCGACGAGTCTTGTTCCCAGTTACGGGGCGCCGTTTCGATATAGTCGAGTAACTCGTCGTAACCGTACGACGCCTGTATTATTTTACGCGCCATTATTGCACCTCGTTATTTTCGCTACCAGTTACGATATGCTCACCTATACGGCGCCATGTTCCGTCGTCGATACCCGCGCCGCAGATTAGTTTTATGTCGTCAGACGTTACTCGATACCCACCCTCGATCAGCTTGACTATGCGACGCCCCGCCCGCATACCAACGACATGGTTAATGTTTAACTCCTCGACAGCGCGACGGATACGGCGCATATTGCCGATAAACTCAGTACGGTCAGCGCGGCGGGTATCGTCTGATACATTAGACCGACGGCGCATAACCTTTTTAATGCGCCGTTCACGCTCGTTTACCGTTTCGGCGTCGGGCTCGACGCCTAAAATGGCTGACTCGAATACCTCGTCGTAGTTCATAGCTAATTGTACAAATCGGTCGAGCGTCGCGCCGTCAAGCGCGTTACGTCCGACATACGTACGGTCAGCGCCCCGCCCCCACGTGTTTGCCGACGCGACGATTAAACACGAGGGGTGTAATTCTATCGACTCGCCGCCGGGTAGCGTTAGGCGTCGGTTGTCGAGCGCCTCATGTAATACCGTTAATGCTTTGGGTGAGCTACCATCTACCTCATCGAACAAAAACACGCCGCCGTTCTGACAGAATCGTGAGAAAGAAGTCTCCACCCGATCTCCACTTGCGGAAATAAATCCGGTTAGCTCATACGGCGTCTGGCAAGCGCCGACACTGTAATAGTCAAGACCTAACAGATCAGCGGCGGCGCGTACGGCGCTTGTTTTGCCGCTACCCGCCGGGCCAATGAGCGCAACGTTTTCGCCAAGTGACAACCATTTGAAAAGCGAATAGAAAACCTCGTGCGGCGGGTTGTCGTCGCTGATTTCTTTTAGGCGCTCAACTATGCCGTCGTCGTTGGGCGTGTCAATTTTTGGGTTGCTGAACGTCGCGCCGTTATTTTCGGCGGCGGCGGCGGCGGCGTTAGCTATCCAGTCATTGCGCTGAGTTACGACGTCGGTATAAGTATCGTAACCCGCGCCGCTAAGAATTGTATCTACGGCGCCTATTGTGGCGTCGTTGGTGGGCGGCGTCGCGGGCGTCGGATCCGACGTTGCGGGCGCCTGTTCGGGCGTCTGTTCGGGCGCCTCGTGCGCCGTTTCGGCGGCGTCCGTCGTCGTCGTCGTCGTTTCCTCGTCGGCGGGTACTCCCTCAGCAAGGGCGCGTTTGTGGTCACGGTATTTTTGCATATAGTGCCTATTGCAATAGTACCCCTCGTTACCCGCGCCGACGCCGTCGGCCTTACCCTCTTTCGTTGCTTGTTCGGTACACCCGTCGTGCTGGCATAGGCTCGACCAAGAATTGCGGCTCATAATATGTAACTCCATCGTAAAAAGTGAAAAGTGAATGCGGGCGCCTCGTGCGCTCGACATAGATAATATATATAGATATATAGCAAGATGCAAGCAATTAATACATATAAATATGGCTATAAATGCGGGCGCGTGGGCGTTAGGTGCACAGATGTGCACACCTTTTGAGACATAGCTTAAAACGTCCTAAAATGGCCTTCTAACGCGTTTGGAGCCGTAAAGGTGTATCCAGTCCAGTTACACGGCGTTTGGCGATTCTGAGCGATTCACTATACACTTGTGCACTACTTTTTTAGGCATGTTATTTGCTTGCTAAAAAAGAGTATATATTTGGGCAGGTATCTACAGAAGGCCCGCAGGGCAGCGGGGGGAGCTGCTCGAACATGGGCACGGACAGCGGGCCACAGGCTGCGGGCATGTAGGGGGCTGTGCATGGTAGCTGTTATGGGGCCGGGGGATACCGGAACAGGTGCACGGCTGCCATGCCTAATCAGATTTTCACAGGGGGCAGGGGGCCGCTGGTAGCAGGCTGCCCCATAGGCTGGCCTGTGGTCTGGCCCCTGCTGGCTGTGGGGGGCCGTAGCTGGCTACACTTGGCCGGGCTGGCGTAACTGGTTACAGGGCAACGGGTTACGGCTGGCGGGCGGGCGTGCTGGCGCTGGTTGGTTTACATAACCAGATTTATGCGAACCGACCCGGCCCCGCCTAAAAACGAACCGAACCCGCATATACTCACCCATGTATGGCCGTTGCAGCCACCAATTTTTCAGAAATTGACAACTCGACCAGCCACATGGCGCTGGCTGGCTTGGTGGCAGTGGGTGGTAGGTGGGTGGTGGGTGGTGGTAGTAATGGGTGCTGGCTGCTGGTGTACGTACGTACTGGTTGGCTGGCTGTGTACTGCTGGTACTGCTGGTTGGTTGGTAACTAATACATCGGTGAGCGTTTGTAGTTGGCAGAGCTTGACCAAGCCTTGGTCTTACCCTGCCACTCTATGCTGTTGGGATTTTCTGGCTAATACATCGGAGCCGCGCCCGCAACTGGCATCCATCGCTTTGCACAGCGACTGTGGAGTGAGTGGCGCTTTTTACCCCGTGCAAGGAGCCGTAACAGGAATTGCCGCTTTCGCTTTAACCTTGGCCGTATGTACGATTGCCTCACCCGGTCGGCCACTTCTACACAGCACCCCGGTCGCGCTTTAATGTCCCGATGCTGTGTGTGTATATAATACTAAAGTTACCTCCCTGCCGTCAAGGATAAAAACGCGGAATTCTAAAAAAAACGTGTCATTCTCATAAATAAATATTATTATGTAAACCAATGCATCTTGCACTAGCCAATACTTTTGGCACTTATTGCACTTATTGCAGTTAATTTGGGGGGTGGTGTACACTGAAGTGAATAGTATGGAGTGCTTAACTACTTAAGTTACTGTTTATAAACATCATTTACATACTATTCATCAGTGACAAGTATGGGCCATACTTTCCATACTATTCAAACTTTGCACATGAAAAGTATGGAGATCGCTTGACATATTTTTATGATTGTGTGATATTGGGCTTATGGTTATAGATTATTCAACGCAAGAATGGCCTAAAGACCGCTGGCCCAATTTTAGCCCAGATGAGCTTCGCTGCAAGGAAACGGGCGAGTTGGTGCTATGCGAAGACATGATGGATGCGCTACAGCAACTACGTTGGTCGCTGGGTTCGCCCCTTGTAATTACATCCGGCTATCGCAGTCCTAAGCATAGCATCGAAGCGGCTAAGATTGCTAAAGGTGGCCCCGGTGGGGCGCACACTACAGGAAAAGCGGTCGATATCGCCTGTGATAGGGCGTTTGCTTACCAAGTGCTGTCATCGGCGCTGCGGGCCGGTTTTACAGGCATTGGCATTCAGCAAAAGGGCGATGGGCGTTTTCTCCACTTGGACTACATCCGACCCGGTGACGGGTTTCATGTGCCACGTCCGTCCATCTGGAGTTATTAATGGCAAAGAAGGCGTTTTGGGACAAGAAGAACCCACGCAAGAAGTCGAAGACGCTAACGACCAAGCAAAAGGCTGCTGCCAAAGCACGCGCAAAAAGGGCTGGCCGTCCGTATCCAAACATGGTAGACAACGCCGCTGTAGCGCGAAAAGCAAAAAAGAAAAAGAAGTAAATGGCTCTATCTGAGTTACAACAGCAAGCAGTGCAACTTGTATTATTAGACCGTTGGAATCCCAAATTGGCAAATGATAAGATTGCCAAGACGTTGGGTGTAGATAAAACAACGGTGTTTCGCTGGCGCAAAAACGAGGAATTTAAAAAAGCACTGCAAAAAGAGCTGGAACGTGACCGGGCTGACTTTGATGATATACCGTTGGCTTGGCGCAAAAATCGCGTGTTGTCACTTGAAAAGCTGTATCACAGCATACCAGAAAAACGCGTTGCGTTAAAATTAAGGGTATTGCGTGAAATACGCGAAGAAGTGGGTGATCATCGGATACAAGTGGATCACACCATAGAAGTAAAAGGGGCCAATCTTCCTCCGCGCGCTGAGTCCTATGAGGAATGGCTCAAACAGAATGAGCAGATGGTAGAAGCGCAATACAGTGTAGATGAGGCTGCCGGATGAAAGTAAGACGCTTGCCCGATGCAGGGCCAACGCATCATCGGCAATATATTAACAGTAAGGGCAGTTACATTAAAAATGGTCGAACCAGTTTGCCAAGTCGTACGGATTCGCGGCATCCTATGATTGTTTCGTCATGGGCTACATTGCACCGCGAAACCAATCGCAAAAGCTTTCACCCTTGCCGGGGCAAGTATAACAAACAATGACGTGGAAACCGCAACCGGGGCCGCAAGAAAAGGCCATACGCGCTTCGTTTGTCAACGAGCTGTTTTTTGGCGGCGCTCGCGGTGGTGGTAAGTCTGAGTTTTTACTGGGTGATTTCTTAGCGGACGTAGACACCTACGGTGAACACTGGAAGGGTGTGTTGGTTAGGCGTACCTACCCAGAGTTGGACGAAATTATTGATCGCTCTCGCCAAATTTTTCGAGATGCGTATCCAGATGCCGAATACAAGGTTGGCACACACCAGTGGAATTTTAAAAACGGCGCTACGCTGAAGCTGCGTCACTTGGAAAACGAGGCCGATGCCGACCATTTCCAAGGCCAGCAGTATACATGGATCGGCTGGGACGAGCTAACGTCTTGGACGGACATGAAAGCGTATCACAAGCTAAAAGCCTGTTTGCGAACGGGCGCAGCGGAAGTGCCGACCAAACGTATACGAGCCTCTGGCAACCCCGGTGGGCCGAATCACAACAACGTCAAGAGTTACTTCATTGACTCGTCGGAAGAATCTACCGTTATTACGGGTGACGATGGCATGACGCGGATGTATATCCGTAGTCTTGTAACTGACAATAAGATTTTACTCCAGCGCGATCCGGGTTACATTAAACGGCTTGAAGGCGTTGGTGACGAGCAACTGGTCAAAGCGTGGTTGGAAGGCGATTGGGACTCCTTCGTCGGCCAATATTTTACTAACTGGAACGAGCCGCGCATACTCGTCAACAGTTTTGAAATACCCACGCATTGGCCGCTTTTTGGCGCGATGGACTACGGTGAGGCTGCTCCAACAAGCTTTGGCTTATATACGGTTGATTACGACGGCAACGTGTATCGCATCAGCGAGTATTACCGGGCCAACGCCACGGCATCGCAACACGCAGCCAACATCGTGGAGATGATCGAAAGTTGTCCGTTTACGGGAGGTCGTTATCCACAGGCAACGTATTGCGACCCGTCGATGTTTGTCAAACGGCGCTTGAGTGAGGTGATCAACCACTCGCCAGCCGATGTGTTTGCCGAAAACGGCATCTTTTTGACGCGAGCCAACAATGACCGTGTAACGGGATGGCGTGTAGTCAACGACGCGCTGATAAAAGAGCAGTTGTATGTGTTTAACGGTTGGAACGATGCGCTTTGTCGCACGATGCCAGCCCTGCCGCGCAGCAGCAAGAATCCAGAGGATCTGGACACTACGGCAGAAGACCATGCAGCAGACGAGCTACGCTACGCGATGATGCACGTTTATCGGCCTCACAAACAGGCTGATGAAATGCCTTACGAAGGCACAGGACAAGAAGCGTTAGATATGTTGGACATGGGCTATGGCAGACGCAATGGGCGGTATGCCACGGCCTAACACAGTGGTCGGGGCGCAGATGCGTACTGGCCCAAACTTAGGAGCAGGGACGATGAAGGGTTTCAACGGCACACCGACTACGACCAAGCCGAACAAGTCTGTCAAAGGCAGCGCAGTCAAACCCAAGGCGGCTGGTTCAGACAACATGAAGAAGAGCGGCAAAGGCAAGTAGGTTGAAGCAACGCGAGATAGAATTCTGGCAAGGCGCTATAGAAAATAGCCGCAAATACATGCGGCAGCGCCATAAAACGTGGAGGCGGTTACTCAAGACGTATGAGCTTGATTTTGACGTGCCGGGTCTGGACGATGATAAGATCGTTAAGATCTCACGCATGTATCCGCTTGCCCGTCAAATCATTGCCAGCGTCTCGTTTAACTACCCGCACGTTTTCTTCAAGGTTGAGGAGCCGGGGCGTGAGTTTGCTGCTGAAATATTAGAGCGTGTAGCCAACGCAGCGTTAGAGCAGATGGACGCCAAGCGCGAGGTGCAACAGGCCATATTTGATGCACTCTTTTGTAGTGTGGGCTGGCTCAAGTTTGGCTACAACCCACCCGGTGACAAGGACATTGTTGCGCCCTACACGATCAACGACGAAGCCGAAAACGACTTCCCGTACGTACATCGTGTATCGCCATTTAATATCTACCTCGATCCACTAACGCCTCCGCACAAGATGTCTTCTGCGCGGTATATCATCGAGAAGATGATTGTGCCGTTGGAGTTTGTGCGCGAAGACTCACGCTTTGTAAACCGCCGTCAGATACAACCAATGTCGGACGACGGCTCGCAAGACACGTTTCTCTATGAAACGCAAGACGCTGAGTATTCGGACGAGCATGATGCAGTTACATCGGCTAAGGTGCGAGGGCAAATGGTCTGCCTGTATGAGGTGCATGACCGTTTACATAAGAAGCGCATTACGTTCGCTGACGGCGTTACTGAACCCATCGAAGAAGTGGACCACCCCATGCTTGCGATGGAGCCTGTGACGCAGCCAGATCCATTTACGGGCGAACCAATGATGACGGGTGAGTTCCAACCTGCTGGTGGGTATCTGGTAGACGGCGGTTTCCCGTATCATGCCATTAAGTTTGATCAGACGGAAAAGAGTTTCTACGGCGAGCCGCCCATGGCCTACGTCGAAGATACGCAGAGTCTGATTGTAGAGTCGGTATCACGCAGGGCAGACTTGCTCAAGCGTTTTCAGCGCATTGTGCTTGCCTCTCGTAGAGAGCGCGAAGCTAACCAAGACATAGGCGATACGCTAGAGTCGGGCCGCGATGGTGAGATCATCTGGGTTGAAGATCCCAACACATCCATGCGCGAGATGAATTTCGGCAACCCACCGCCCGATCAGCTTGGCATTGAGTCCGATGCGCGTAGCTACGAAGAGCAAAGCCTCAACGTCAGTCAGCTGGCGATGGGAGGTGGGCCTAAGGTTACTGCCACACAGGCCAGCTTACAGGCATCGTTTAGCCAGATCAACCGCGAATGGATGCAGCAGTCGGTAGCTAACGCCTATCGCTCTATTGTGCGTAACACACTGCGTATGATGGCCGATGACCGTTACACGCCAGAGCAGTTTTTGGTCAACGTAGCGCGAGACACTGAAGATCCGGTCTACGAGGCGGTCACGGCAGACCTATTGCGCGTTCGATACAAGATTGAGATCAACGCAGGGTCGATGCAGCCACTGACCGAGCAGTTAGAGCGCCAAGATGCGTTACAGCTGTTCAACTACACGATCAATCTGCCAGAAATTAACCGCATCGAAGCTATTAAGGGGCTGTTGTCCACTTTTAGAGTGCAAGACCCCGAAAAATATCTTGGCAACCAAGAAGATGGCGATACGATCAAGGCGGCTAACCTCGAAAACGTGGCCTATTTAATAAATGGCGGTGATCCGGGCGTTACGCCGAATGAAAATCACCAGTTACACATACAAATACACGGCCAGATACAGCAGTTGCCGCAGTTTCAGCAGCTTCTACCGCAACAGCAGCAGCAAGTGTTGCAGGTTGTGCAAAATCACGTTGGTCAGCACCAGCAGTTCTTGCAGCAGATGGCCCAAGGACAAGCACCATCAGCTCCAGCTGGGTCAGACCGCTCTGAAAGCGAGGGCAGCATTATTTCGTTAGTGCGGAGCCAAGCGCAAGAGGTCAGCCAACAGTTACAAAACGCACCGGGGCAGGGATAGGCCATGGTTTTTCACGATTACGAATGCAAAGAGTGCGGCCATCGGCAAATAGATGTGCCGTCAGCCACCCATGCCCAGATACAACGCATTTTGCCCTGCACAGAATGCGATGGCACGGCGCGGATGATTTTTGTAACCAGCAATTTTATCCATAATTCGCACTCTGGCATGTATGGCAAGTTCCACGCTGGATTTGGACAAGTTGTTGAGTCATACAGCCATAAACAAGAACTGTTGAAGAAATACAACGTGACCGAAAGCGCCGATAGTGTCGGTGGCTCACGGAATCACATTAGCTCTGATGTAACTAACCCTGCTCCGCGCAATACCGACCCAGCCTCGTTTGGGAACACGCCCGAAGAGGCCGTCGCTGCTGCGGAACAGGCTTATAACGAGGAGAACAAGTAGGTATGTCCGAAGCGATTCTGGATCTAGACTCCAGCGCAGACGACTCGTCACCCGTAGCAGATTCATCTACGGAACAGTCGGCCAACACGGTCGAGTTGTTCACGGATGACACGTCTGCTCCGGCACGGTCTGATAGCACTGGACACTCTGACAGCGAAACGTCGGATTTCAACCCGGAACAGCACGATTGGCTGAGAGGCGATATCGAAGCTGTCCCAGAACAATACAGGGGCTTAGTCCCGTTAGCAAAAAACCTACAGGCGCAGTTTACGCGCACGCAGCAAGACCTTGCTGAACAGCGTCGTCAGTTACAAGAGCAGCAGGGCCAGTGGGCAGACCGCCTACAGCAAATGGCCGTGCCGCAACAACCGCAGATTGATCCCATACAGGAGATGCGGCAAAACCTGTCTGAAGAAGACGCCCGTGGCATTGATGCCGTCGAGCAGATTATTCAGCACAGGGTCGGCGCTCAGATGCAAGAGATGCAAAACCAAGTCGCGCAGCTACAGCGGCAGCTGTCGTATGCAAACCAGTATGTCCAACACCAGCAAACCAGTTACATCGGAACGCAGGTGGAGGAAGCGCGGAATGAGTATGGCAGTGACTTGGATGGCTACACCGAACAGATTGTTGCTACGGTGAAGATGAATAATCCGAACACGGGGCAACCCTATACGGTGAAAGAAGCCTACGAGCTACACGCAGGTATTACCGCTCAGAAAGCAGCCCAGCTGCGCGAGAGCGATACACAGGCGCGTAGGTCGAGTAAACGTGCTGTGCGGTCTACGCCAGAGGTTGATGCTAGTGAGGATACTGGCCCTATATCCGATAACGAGGTGTTGTCGGGTTTAGCCAACTTAGGGTTTGATTAGAGGATAATTCACCATGGCAGCGACCAGTACGACCGAAACTTGGGACGCCGCATGGACGCTAACGATGCGAGCCAAGCGCAAGGAGTTGACCGACAACTTCTTCGACGCTTATCCCACGTTAGATATGTTCAGAAGCGGCGGTGCGCTTGTCACCGAAAACGGCGGCAAGGAAATTCAGTGTGACCTCATGTATTCGGGCAACAGCGCCCAGTACTTTAGCGGTTACGATGTCCTAAATACGGACGCCGTAGACGGCATCACGGCAGCGTTTTATCCGTTCCGTTATGCAGCAGTACCTATTACGATCAACTACACCGAGGAAATGGAAAATCGCAAGAGCGATTCAGCCATGAAACTGCTGGAAGCCAAGACTCGTCAGTCTATGCTGACCTTGCGCGACCAGATCAACTCCTCGCTCTACAGCGCCCAGACGGGCAAAGCACCTTTGGGTTTCCAAGACATCATTGCGGATGATCCGGCCTCTACGCCTACGACGTTGGGTGGTATCACTGTTAGCGGCAATAGCTGGTGGCAGAACAAGTCCAACAATGCTACGTCGGATACGTCGTTCAAGACCATCACTGGAACGAACTTCTACGAAGGTATGCTCCGCATGGCTTCGACGTGGAACGACGTTTCTGAGGGCAATGAGCAGCCTACCAATATCTTCACGACGAACGACATCTACGCTTCGTTTGAAGAAATCTTTGAAGGCACGGGTTACCAGCGTTTGAGCGCCAATGACGCTCCGGGCGTTGATGGCCGTCTGCCTTCGTTCCGTGGCATTCCGGTGCAGTATGACCGCGATTGCGCTTCGGGTAAAATGTACTTTCTGAACACCAACTACTTGAAGATGCACATGCAGTCTGGCATGAACTTCGCCAAGACGCCCTTCAAGGAGCCGTCAAATCAGATGGCAAAGGTTGCGTTTATCGTAGTCGGTCTTCAGATCACGACCAACAACCGCCGCCGCCAAGGCGTCATTTACAACGTCACGGCTTAAGGGAGGGTTAAACAATGGCAATTTTACACGCTTCGCCAACGACCACTTCCGCTACGGATGATCATGGCGTTGGTAACATTTTTGATAGCCCCGATGGCAAGAAGTATAAGTGGGTCAAGGTCGTTGACGTTGACCTTGCTGTTGGCTATGTGGTAACTCCGGCTAGCGTTGATGGCACGGAAGTGACTGCTGACCGTGACGGTTCGCAGCTTGCTCTCCGTGGCGTCGGCGTAGCACTTGGCACGGTAGACATTTCTGAAACGCCGTACTGCTTTGTGCAGATCGCTGGCGTAGTAGATGTCTTCAGTGACGGATCTGTTGCTGCTGGTGAAGCTGTTGTTGCTGATTCAGCAACGGACGGTTTGGCCGACACGATGGCTGACGGTGAAGAGGAGCAGGTGTTTGGGTTTGCGCTGGAAGCTGATTCTGGCTCGCCTGTTACCTGTGCTGTTTACTTGGTGGGCTGCTACTAGTAGCGCCACAGGAATTAACCTAAGATGGTGGTGGGGTTGGCAGGTCAAAAGGTTGGCACACCTTTAGCCTGTTACCTCACCACTATCTAACATTTAAAGAGGATAACCATGGCAAAACGTATGCAGCAGCATACCCTGTCAGCAGAAGTAGCAGAAGCGGCATCATCGACTACACCCGTAAAAGAAGAAACGGCTAGCGTGACGCCAGATCAGATTGCCCAACTGATTTTGAAGGGCAGCGACGATACGAAAGAAGCAATTCGCAAGGCGCTCGATCTGGACAAGACGCACACCCGTCAGCGCCGATCCAAAGTCACCAACAGCCAAGTGCGGAATCATGTTAGGGCTGTAGGTGAGGTAACACACGAACCTAGTTTCATACCCGACCCGCCATCGCGCATCACGGATCGTGGCCCGGAAGCTGTTCGCATTTGGACAGACCGCTGGCTAGAAAACAACGGAGACAACCTCTCTGAATACGATCTGGATCAGATAACGGCGGGTGCTGAGATGTAAATGTCGGAAACCGTAGGGCAGATAAACGCTGCTACATTCTTTGGTGATGCTGCACTATTTGGCGCTCTTGAAACAAATAGTGGCAAGTTTGAAACATTAGAAGCAGACACCGTTACGTTTGGTGGATCGTTTACTGTCCCATCACTGACTACTGTAGAGCGTGATGCGCTTACAGCGGTCAACGGAATGCTGGTCTACAACAGCACCGACAATAAATTTCAAGGGTATGAAGACGGCGCGTGGGTTGATATGAGGGCTGCCGTTTTAGGATGACCAACATTGAAGTCCTACAGATTGCCTTACGAAGAGTAGGTCTAAACACCACAAGCTCGACTTTCAAAGACAGTGCGCGTGACTACCTCAATATGGTGGGCCGCGACATACAAAGTCGAGAACAATGGAACTGGCTGTTTACGTCCTCTACGTTTACTACCGTAGCCGACACGCAGACCTACTCGCTCGCCTCAGACGTGCTGACACCGTTGTCGTTTCGCAACGTCACGGAAAACCACGTCATTATCATCAAGTCTACCCAAGACATTGATGCAGCTGACCCGGATGCCAGCATTGATGGCGATCCTCGCTGGGTTGCCATCAATGGCATTGATGCAAGTGGTTCAGTGCAGGTGTCGCTCTATCCTACGCCCGACAGTGCTGATACTATCGGGTATCGCTACTACCGCGAAATACCAGACTTTACAGAGGCTGAAGACAACAACAGCCTCGATCCGTATTACCCCCTCGTTATACAGCCAGCACTCATACATGGCATCACGTCGCTCTACAAGCAAGAGAAGGGCGATGAACAGGGCGCTGCGATAGATCGCAATGAGATGGAGCGCGTTATTAGCGTGGCCTCTCGCCAGAATGCAGCCATACAGGGCAACCGCAAATACCGTATGCGGAGGAGCGACGACCAAGTAGCGGGTCAGTTTAGTTACTCTCCGACAGAGGGGTCGTTGTCCTAATGCCAATAGCTGCACAGTCACTGCGCCTCGGCCCTTGGAGAGAGGGCGTCAATTACAGTCTGCCAGCCGAAGATATTGGCCCGTCCGGCCTGTATGATATGGCAAACTGCACGGTGGGTTTGGCAGGTGAAGTGTCTAAGCGTAAGGGGTTCGAGAAATACAATAGCTCCGCAATGAACAGCGGCGCGACAGTAACGGGCTTGGGGCAGGTTGCACTACAGGGAACAGAAAAGACCTTTGCTTTTTGCGGTGACAAATTCTTTGACGTAACAGGCGGCACGGCTACGGATCGCACGGGCAGCACGACCATCACAGCAGGGAATGATTACACTTGGCAATGGGTGTTGGCTGGCAATACGCTGGTGGCTGTCAATGGGCAAGATACGGACGCGATTAAGTGGACGGGTGCTTCTAATAACGCAGCAACACTTGATGATGATGCGCGGTTTACTAAGCCCAAGCACGTTGCTTTCTGGGAAAACCGTCTATGGATGGGCAACACTGATGGTTTATCTGATAGGGTCTGGAGGTCTGAAGCTGGTGACATAGAGCATTGGCAGGCACATAGCTTTTATAGTATGGGCTATGATGTAACTGGGTTACAGCCATTCCAGAACACGTTGGCGATACATACCGAATATGGTATACACACGCTGACGGCTACGGGTAACTCAACGATACCATTCCAACAGCAACAGCGCACACAGCGCGGCACAGTAGCAGGGCGCACGATAGTTACAATACCGGGCGAGCGTCAGATCTTCCTTCGCGAAGATGGTATCTACCAATGGACGGGAGGGCCAGCGGTAGAAAAAATCAGCTTCGCGTTGGATGATCGCTACTGGTCAAATCTCAATACAGCACGATTGAAATATGCCTTTGCGCTGTATTACCCAGCTGAAGAGCAGATCTGGTTCTTTCTGCCCTATGGTGCATCTCAGACCACTATGAACAGCGTGGTTATTTACAGCAACCGCCTTAACTGCTGGTTTGGCCCCTATAACAACTTTACACGCAATGCCGCTGCCATCATAGACGAGATTCCTCACGCAGGTGATTTCGCTGGCTACGTCATGAAGCATGAGACGGGTGACAACGACGACGGGACAGCTATACAAGGTTTCTTTGAGACTGCAAACATTGCGCCCCTTGGTGACAGTGTTCAGTGCCGTTGGCTGTATAACCGGACGCTGTTTGATAATACCGGTGACTTTGATCTCAGCATCACGCAGAAGGCCGCTAGCATCGTTTCTAACGTCGAAACGATCACGATGGGTAATCTGGGTGCTACGCTGGATGTGACGTTTACACTGGACACTTCTGTGCTACAAAGCGATGTAAGCGCACTAACTACAGACAGCGATCTGTTTGGGTATGATCCACGCACCATGTTGCGATTTTCCAATTTTAACAACGACGAAACATTTACCATTCGCCGCACAAATTTGCAATACAGGCCGATTGGGTTGACGCGCAAACGCACGACGGGAATTGAGTAATGGCATTTAGTAGAGAATTTGCGGGGGGCAGTACATCAAGGAATAGACGACGCACGACCCGATACACAGACCCCTATGCCGCCGCCGCAGCGGCACGGTCATCACAGCGGTCAGCGCCACAGCGCTACACCAACCCGTTTGGAAACAAACCAGCCAACCAGCCTCCGCAAGATCCGTTGGTGTCAGCCATAGCAGGTGGCTCAACGGGTGGCGGCTTCAATGATACAATTACGCCAACGGGCATAAACACGAACGCCTCTGGTGCGTTCCAAGAGCAGACGCAGGGCAAGACGGCCAGCGGAGGCCCTGTCCCATTTAATCAACCGCCGCCGCCTCCACCGCCGCCGCCCATGTCAGCAAATGATTATTTCGCGCTCTCAAGCGGTGGCGTAACTACACCTGCGCCAAGTCAAACACGGGTGTTGCCGCAGGGCAATATGACCCCAGAGCAGTATAGGCAAGCGTCTCAGATGAATAGCGGAATCACGGGCGTTCAGCCGCAAATGAGCGCGAGTGATTATTTCAGCATGACGGGCAGTGGCAATCGTCCAGCAAACCAACCATTTAATGATACTGTAACACCTACTGGTAGATCTACAGAAGTTTCAATTGCAACACCAAGGGACATACCTACGGTGTTTGATCCTTATGCAAGTGGGACAAGTACTCCGAGAACCGAAACTCGATCTGCTCCTTTTGATCCCTATGCAAGCGGAACAAGTACTCCAAAGGTTGAGACTCCTCGACCTACGGTGTTCGATCCTTACGCAAGCGGAACAAGTACCCCCAATAATACTTTTGACGATACAGTTACTCCTACTGGTAGGTCTACAGAAGTTCCAGTTGTAACGCCAAGAGACACACCTACGGTATTTGATCCTTATGCAAGTGGGACAAGTACTCCACAGGTTGAGACTCCTCGGCCAACAATGACCGCAGATGACTATCGGAATATTCTGCGCGGTGAGACACAGGGTATCCGAGATTCCATAGTTACAGCGGACGATTACAATAGGCTACTTAGCGGTCAAGGTGATCGCATTGTAGATGCAATAAATCAAGGCAGAATGACCGCAGATGACTATCAGAGCATGTTGCGAGGTGAAACGCAAGGAATAAGAGATTCAATAGTCACAGCGGATGACTATAACAGGTTGCTTAGTGGAGCGGAAGATCGCATAACAAGCGCGATTAATGCAGATCGGATGACCGCCGATGATTACCAAAATATCTTGCGCGGCGAAACTCAAGGTATCCGAGATGCCATAGTTACAGCGGACGATTATAACAGGCTACTTAGCGGTCAAAGTGATCGTATTGTCGAGGCGGTAAATCAAGGTAGAATGACCGCAGATGACTACCGGAATATTCTACGGGGTGAGACACAGGGTATTCGAGATTCCATAGTTACGGCAGACGATTACAATAGGTTGCTCAGTGGTGCGGAAGATCGTATAACCAGCGCGATTAATCAAGACCGCATGACAGCAGACGATTATCAAAATATTCTACGGGGCGAAACACAGGCCATACGGGAAGCGATAGACGCTGATAAAGTCACTGCTGACGATTATGCTCGTATACTTAGTGGAGAATTAACAGCGCGTGATGAAAGACTGGCCCAAGAACGTCAAGCAAGGGAAGCTGCTGAAGCACAAGAAAGAGCAGCCCAGCAAGCGATAGAAGATCGTATGAATTTACAATTCAACAACAGGCTTGCCGAAACTTTAAGGAGTAGACAGCCTGTAAGACAAATAAGAACCGCAGATGATTACCGTAATGTAAGCACAGGTAAAACCCTATTTGAACCACCCGAAATTCTTGAAAGGTTTGATGTTGACCAAGACCTTGAAAAGCAATTACGCGAACAATCGGATATGGCTGCAAGGCAGGGCAGTGACTTAACGACATATACAGCAGAAGACGCTGACTTGTCGTTTACTGTTGACCCTAATACTGGTTTGCGAACATTTGCTGGCGCGTCTCAGTTTAATCCCAATGCCGTAGGGTTAGATGAAATAGGAGATGATCAAGATGAAGGTCTTGAGACATTCGCTGCCCGTGGGTCGCGCTACAACAGAGGCGCAGAAAAGTTACGCAGACAAGCAGACAAACAATTATCTGGAACATTACAAGATCGTTTAGAGCAAGCATATTTAGGCCGTATTGATGCTGCTGATGACCCGATTCTTGCATCGCAGATCGCTGACCAGCAACTACGCCAGCAAGAGGCTGAAAAAGGGCTGATAGAGCAGCTTTCTCGGTATGGAGTGCTGCGTGGGGGCGGCGATACGGCAGCTACGCTGTCACGTTTAGCTGAAGGCAACGAACGCAACCGATTGGCATTAGAGGCTGCTGCTGCACAGCGTAGACAGGGCGATCTACGCGATGCGTTGGCTTTTGATCAAGCACGGTCATCTATAGATATAGCACAGCGCGGTCAATCGTTAGAAGAGCGCCTTGCAGCAGATCGACTCTTAGATACGGCATTAGGACGCGATGTTACACGCGCTGATGTGACAGGTCAATTTAGAGACATCACATCGCCTACGGGTTATAGGGATACACTGGCAGCGCAGCGACTGCGCCAGCAAATGGAAATAGAAAGACGCGCACAAGATTTGAGAGAAGATATTGGGGCGCAAGATATAGCCACAAGCCGATTAGGTCGTGATGTAACAAGAGCAGGTTTGACGGGCCAGTTTAGAGATGAAACATCACCTACAGGTTTTAGTGATACATTAGCAGCGCAAGAGCAAGCGTTGCGTATGGATTTGGCAAGGGCTGGTGTAACAGGTCGTTTTGAAGGCAGTATGACCGCAGACGAACGCGATAGGGATTTGGCTCGTCGCATATCTGAGGCGGGTGTAACTGGCAGGTTTGATACAGAAAGAAAGGGTATAGGCACGGTAGACACCATTCAGCGGCAAGCCATTGAAAGCAGTCTCCAGAACGAGGCGCTGAACCGCGCACTGAGCAGAGCTGGCGCTACGGGCCTCTTCCGCGAAGAGGGTGACACGGGCGCTGGCACAGAGACGCTGGAAAGCCGCCTACGCACTGCTGGTTTACTTGGACAGCTATCGGGTGTTGATGCTGAAGGAAGACCAGTAACTGCGCCAACATTGGCCGGGCAGCAAGCCGATATGGACAGAATAGCTGCTGCTATTGCCGCAGTTGATTCTGATCTTGGCACAACTTCTTTAGCCAACCTATCACAATATTTATTAAACAACATAACAGATCCAGCGTTAGCACAGAGCATTTTCAGTGACCTAACTGATACCACTATAAATGTTGCAGACATAGAAGAACGATACGGGTCTGGTGTAATAGATAGAGTGCAAGGTGAGGGCGGTACAGTTACGCTTACTTTAGCTGATGGAAGCACTGTTGTGGTAGACAGCCGTGGCGGTGAAACTTATGAGGGGCCAGATGGCGAAAGAAGCGTAAGGCCCGCTAAGGAAAGAAGGAATTAACATGATTGGATTAGCACCATACATAGCATCAGCAGGTCTTAGCATCGGCCAAGGCATCTTGGCAAACCGTGCAGCCAAGCGTCAGCAAGAGCGCATGGATAGAGAGGCAGCACAAGCCAAGCTACTACAGAGCTTCGGCGCAAACGCCCAACCCACGCAAGGCGGTATGCAGGGGCCGGGTATGGCACAGCAGGTTATGTCCGATCCACTGACGCAGCAACTGCTGACGAGTCTGATAGGCAAGGGGTTGAGCGGCTTTGGTGGGCAACAGGGCGGTGGTGGACAGATGCCGGGGTCATATGATCCAAAGAATTTATACACACCTGCTAACTACTAATAGGTACATACGATGAATATGTTTAGCACGGGCAACCGCGAAGAAGACGAGCTATTAAGGCTATTGCGCCAAGGATTGATAACGCCAGAGCAATTAACAGCAATGGCTCAAGCCCCTGCTCCCACTTTTGAATCCGAACAAATACAAAGCCCTGCGCCAGACACTGTTCGCAATGTTCGCAACAACAATCCGGGCAATCTTAGAACAGGTGATGTTGAAACAGCGCAGCGGTATTATGGAGAGGATGCTGTAACAGGGGTTGATGAAGGTGGATTTGCTCAATTTAGTTCACCAGAAGCGGGTATTTCTGCCTTACAACAACAAGTTAGGGTAGATACAAATCGCGGTTTGAATTTGGGAGAGTTTTTAAATAAATATACGCCAGAATCAGATGATCCATCTGGTAATAAGGCTGCAAAAACAAATATCCCAAAGTTGGTCAACGCGAATCTTGATACGCCATTAGAAAACATAAATCCCACAGAGCTTGCACTGGCAATTACCCGTCAAGAAGGCGGCGATGAGGCATTGCAAGCGTTTGGTTCTGGCATCAGAAAGCCAGCACCTACTCTCGCAGACATAGAGCGCGGTGCCGCAAATGCTGAAACAATGGCCCGTGAGCGCGAAATGTCTATGGCGGCAGCGCCAAAAGAATCGCCGTCTGGCATGAGAGACTTTCGCAAACAACGCTTGATAGACGCAAATGTTGGCGGTCTTTTGCGCGAGACAGCAACAGGGATGTCGGACGACCAGTTGCTTGAGCGCATGATGATGGATCAGTTGGAGATTGGCGAAAAAGCACGGGACGTTCCACGAGATGTTTCACGCGATATTCAGCAGGGCGCAATAGATGAATACGGCTCTTTGCCAATTACAAGCTTTCAAGAAGACACAGCTACAAGTTTATTGCGAGAAGCCCGAAAAAGAAATGCGGGTGGTGCGGGTGCGCCTTCCGATGCTGTTCGAGTTGATAGTCCCAATAACTTACAGATTGATGAAAAGGAAACTTTACCTCAACTATTAGCAAGAGTTTCTGGAACAGGGGAGCCAATAGATTTTACTACGATTGCTCCGAATAAGCAAGAATTGCCAATAGAAAGTTCAGAAACTGAACCTAATGTACGGGATTTAGTTGCTGGTATGGATACGACCCAGCGCCGATCAATAGACCCTCGCGCACAGCTGTCTACTGAAAGAGTAGAAAAGGGCGAAATATCTCCAGTCAGTGAAGGCGTAGAGGTTGGGCTACTGTCCCGAATTGGAAAAGCTATTACAGACAACCCCGAACTGGCCGCATCGGGCGCACAGTTACTTGGCGGCTTGATCTCCAACGCAGCCCAGAATCGCGCACAGCGTCGAGCAGATCGCACTACAGACCAGCGTGTAGCACGGGCTAACCTTATATCGGCCATAACGGGCGGCAGAGCGCGTCCTACGGTAGAACGGGCGCAAGCAGACACAGGTGGCTTTATGTCGCTGGATACGCTTGGCAAGGCGTTACAGGGCGGTGGAGCAGCGGTCAAGGGCGAACTGTCTCGCCGGGTCGAAGAGGCTGAACGTGAGCGTAAGGCTGGCTTGGATAAGCGGGCGGCTGAGTTAGCTGAGAGGAGATTCGAGCTAGCAGAGACTACAAGTAGGAATACGGAAAATTACAAAAACAGGATGGCTAAAGTCCAAGAAGATGAGTTACAGCTTCGCAGAGAGATTTTCGAGGCTGAAAACAATAAACAGCCAGTAGGACAGCAGTTAAAAGCACCTCAGATATTAGAACTTTCTTCTCGCATACAAGCTGTCGCTAAGGCAGATGAGCTAACTGATTTTCTTGAGGATGCTGATTTTACATTCCTTGAAAAAGGTCGGTATAGCCTCGACAATGTTCCTCAGTTACTGTTTGGTGGGGATGCAGCAGAAGCTGAAGCAAGAAGGCAGAGCTTGATTCAAGCAATAGCTTCTTCGTATGGCGGCACGTTGAGTAATCAAGACATCGAAAGAATTGACAAACAGCTTTTTACGCAAAAAGATGAGATGAAGACATCGTTGGATATAGCAAAAGTGTTTAGAAGCACTTTAGTTGGATCATTAGAAAGGGATCTTCGTCTTTTGGAGGGAGGCGGCTTTAATGTTGGCTATATCCGAAATGATTTATACGAAACCGATCAAGGCCAATCAGAAAGTGATGCCGACAGGCTTGGAAGTGTCTTATCTGACAATCCTCTCGACAGGATAAGTAGACAGTAATGGCATATAGGTTTAATACATACATCGAGCTTGGTGAAGCAGTAAAGAAAGCCAAGCCAGAGTTTGCCAACCGCAATAGCGAATCGTTAGGGTTGGAGTTTGCCGAAAAGTATGGCAATGAACTGGATGTGCGTGTATCTGAAGAGGATGACAGAGCTACGTTTGCCTACGACCCAGAAGAGGGGTTCAACATCCTCAAGACGCTGGGCAACCTGCCGTCCAGTGCAGGGGCTATTGCTGAAGACTTAGCTACAGCAGTAATGAACCCGCTGGATACAGCAGAGGCGCTGGGTCGAGGTGCAGCAGGTGCGGCTGAGTTGGCACTTGGAACAGATATTAGCCCAGAAAATAAGCGTGTAGCCGAGAAATTAGGTCGAGGTATAGCTGAGTCGGCTGGCTTCGATAAGGTGGGCGATGAGTTTGAGTTTACCGGGCGCGGGATACAAGAGCGCCCCCTCGACATCTTGGGCATGTTGGCTGGTGGCACATCCGTAGCTGCTAAAGGTGCGTCACTGGGCGCACGGGGCGTAGGCCGAGCAGCAAGAGCAGTTGGTGGAACTGATGCTGGTGGAGCAGCTGCCAGTGTAGCAAAAGCAGCCGAGCGCGTTGGTGCTACGGCGCAAGCATTAGACCCGACATTGGTTGTGCCAAAGGCTGGTTACAGAGCAGCGAAAGCAGTTACAAAAGGCACAGCCAAGGCCGGTTTGAAGGCTGGCAAGTTTGGGTTGGGCGTTGGCATGAAAGCTGGCAATAGATTCGTCGTAGAGCCGTTAAGGGTAAAGTATGAAGGTAGCAAAGCCAAGGCAGCCATAGACGATGTAACTGACGCCGTTGAAGGTGCAACTGAGTTTGCTCCGGGGTTTGTTGATAGGTTTAGAGAGGTGATGGGCGGTGTAACTGATACGGTCAAGGGAGTTACACGCGAGCAGGCTTACGACGCGCTGAGAAGAGGTATAGAAAAGGTAGAAGAGGTAAGCACTGAAGGCATTAAAGCCGTGTCGGGCGGCAGGGCTGAACCTGTAAAAGCTGGCAGTGTGTTTGATGGGCTGATTTCTGCGTGGTTTGGGTTTACCACAGGTTTGGGTCAGAATGTAATACAGAAAGTTATTGACTACAGTAAGCTGAGTGACCAAAGTTTTCGCCAAGTAATGTTGGATGTTGTAAACAAAAAGCCGGAACCCGGCAGAGCGGTTGGTGAAGACGTTTTAGACGAGCTAACTAAGGCAACAAAGAAGTATCAAGAGAAAATGCAAGGGGCGTCTAAAGAAGCCAGAACAGCCCTCAAGATGGACGAAATAGATGTCGATATGCCCGGCCTTAAATCTCAAATAATACAAAGATTTAATAAGGGTGGCGATTTAAGTAGGTATGGAGTACGCATAAAACAAGTAGCCCAAGAAGATCCAGCAGTTACAAATATTCGCGCAGATGGACAAATTATCACAGCACCGCAGACTGATGCCCCCACTAAGTACGAAGTTATATTAGATGAGGGCGGCGAAATAGTAAGGTTGATGGAGAATCCGGGGGCCATAAGGGAAGCATTTGAAAACATCTTAAACAATGACGGCAAAAAAGTATACGATTTAGATCTGTCTAAAAGAGCAGTAGATGATGCTAAAGATGCGGGCGTAACCAAAACTGCTCAAGCTGCCCTACAGCAACTGCGCGACATGATCTATGAAACCATCATTAAGTCATACGAAACGCCGCAAGCAGAACAAGTGCTTGGAAGAACCTCCAGCCCCAATGCTAATTTTTACCAACAAGCAATGGCCCAATACGAAGACTACACCAACCGCATGAGGTTGATTGGGCAGACGTTGGGCATAAAAGATCCACAGCGCAAGTTTGGCGATACAGATTTTGAGGTTATCAGACAGTCGGGGGATCCGCAGCAGGTGTTACGGTCTGTCCTCAAGGCGTTTGGTGACAATGAGAGTGAGCTTTCTTTTGCCAACTTGCAGAGGCTCGCAGATGAAACGAATAACCCATATCTTATACCCAAGGTGTTGGGTTACAGTATGCGTCCACTATTTGGTGACGGCCTTGTTGTTCGATCAGAGATAAGCCAGCTTGGACGAGGGTTGCTTGGTTACAACTTAATGGGCGGGTTATTGACACCTATATCATTGGCGCAGTTTAGCCCTCGTTTTGGCGGCATGGCATTGAGTTACCTATATTCTCCAGATGGCGTTAGGTTGTTAAAAGATAAGGCTACGGGGGCGTTGGACGCAGTTTTAGCAGGTAGCTCACGAGTTGGTCAAGCGGCTGGAAAAGCAAGGCAGAGTGTTGCCGACAGGTATAAGGGATTGAGAAAGTTAGCCGCCGAAAGAACTGGTAAATCAGAGCGTGATGTAACTCCAAGAGATGTAACCGAGACAGTTACAGCACTAGAAAAGCTACAGAATATTGTGCAAGAAACTATGTCAAGAGAGCAGCAGTCAACGCTGAGTGCATTGCTGCAAGCTGGAGCAATGACAGAAAGAGCGCAAAGCGGTGGCGAACGAGCACAAGAACGTGAGACTTTATTGTCCAGATTAGGACGCACACAGGGTAACAGGGGCAACTAATGGGAACCGTATCAAGAGTACATACATTTGCCAGCGGCGCGATCCTTACAGCCGCCCAGCTGAACAACGAGTTCGATAACTTGCTGACCAGCAGCGCCATCAACGGTGGGCTGGACGCAACGAACTTGGGCGTGACGGCAGGGCAAGCTACTGCATCGAAGGCGCTGGTCATAGACGCCTCGCGCAACCTCGCTGACGCAACGGGCAGCAACCGCATCAACAATCTGGCCCTCTCTGGCACGTTTGAGTCTACGGGCGCTGTAACGGCTTCTGCTGGCATAACGTCGGGCGGTAATATCGTATCTGACACAGACTCGACGGACGATCTGGGAACAACGGGCGTGCGTTGGGCGAACTTGTTTGTCGATGATGTAACGGTCACTAACAACGTCACCATCGGCGGCACACTGACGCTAACGGGTGGCATAACGCTCAACGGTAATACTACCATTGGTGACTCTAGTGCCGACACTCTCACGGTCAACAGCACCATCACCAGCAACCTCATATTCACGGATGCGACTTACGACATTGGCGCGAGTGGTGCTACACGCCCCCGTGACCTGCATCTAAGCCGTAATGCGCTTATGGGCGGCACATTAGGCGTAACTGGCCTCATTACAGCTACAGGTGGCGTAAGTGGTGCATTGACAGGGAACGTGACAGGTAACGTCACAGGCAACCTAACAGGCGATGTCACGGGAAATATCAGCGGCAACGTCACTGGCGGTACGATCAGCGGCAGCACGGCAACGTTCAGCGGCTTAATCTCTGGCAACGGTGGAGCGGAAATAGGAAGCAACACCGCAAAAGTTAAATTTTATTCTGACGCTAATTACAGTGGAATCTATAACGGCTCATCATTAGGGTCAGACGAGTCGTATTATTTCGGCAGCGGAGACCATTTTTGGTATAGTGACGGTTCTCTGGCGATGAAAATAGATAACGGTGACTTCGCTGTAGACACCGACACCCTCTTCGTTGATGCGTCAGCAGATCGCGTCGGCATCAATACAACCTCGCCACATGGCCCATTGACCGTAAAACCAGCTGCAAACGAGAACTTTAGCGTAGTTGGCGGTAGCGGCGATCTGAGACTTTCCGCGCTAAATGACGCGCAATCTGCAACTGTCCAGTTGTCTATACAGGCCGATCCGTTATATATCCGAGGTACTGGTGGAGTAATAAAAACTACGTTTTTAGGGAACGGCAACGTCGGCATCGGCACAGACTCGCCAACAGGTCTGCTGAATTTAATAGCCGAAGGTGCTACGCCGTATACGGGTGCGTCAGACGTTCTGTTAGAATTGAAACGAGGAGTTACAAATACAGGCAGTGGCAATGCAACGGCAATCCGATTAGGCAATAACAGCAACGTTTTCAAAATTTCCTACGGTGGATCTGCTGACCATTTGCAATTTATTGATGGTGGCAATTTAACAGTTATGACGCTTACCAATTCCAATAATCGCGTCGGCATAGGCACGGAATCGCCAGAGTCAAAGTTACACGTTGAGACGACTTCGGGTGGCGGCGTAATTCAAATTGGCCGAGATACTGGAGCCGCTCAATATCAATATATTAACTTTGGCGGGAATGTTGCTGGCGACGATGCGTGGCAAGTGGGTCGAAGTTCTAATTCTGGTGGATTAGGTGGTAATGGGGCGTTTTATATTTATGATTTGAAAAATAGTGCCACCCGTCTTTCGGTTGATACGAGCGGCAATCTGCTTGTGGGCGCTACGTCTGCCTTTGGCATCATTACTGCTCAAGCCGCTGCAGGAAACAATGTTGCCACGCTTCAATCTGCGGGTGCTACTGCAGGCACTCGTTTTATTCGTTTTGATATTAACGGATCTACCGAAGTCGGCTCTATTACATATACAGGGTCGGCTACTGCTTACAACACCTCTTCAGACTATCGCATCAAAGAAAATATTACAGAAATCACAGACGGCATCACGCGCATCAAATCGCTCAAACCCTCACGTTTTAATTTCATATCAAACGCTGATCAAACAGTCGACGGGTTTGTGGCGCATGAGGTGTCTGACATTGTGCCAGAAGCTATTACTGGCGAGAAAGATGCTGTGGACGATGAGGGCAACCCAGAGTATCAAGGCATCGACCAGAGCAAGCTGGTACCGTTACTAACAGCCGCACTACAAGAAGCAATCACAAAAATCGAAACCCTTGAAACCAAAGTAGCCGCATTAGAAGCGGCATAAGGAGAATAGACAATGGCGATCCAACACGACCTCACTATCACAGACCGCATTCGCGTCGGTACCGAAACGCTCGGTGACGGCAGCGTGCAGACTGATTGCATAAGTGCCGTAGTATGTATCGCAAAAGCCACTGACACGGACACAGGAGAGGTGGCTTCTACAGATCCGTGGGTGTCCATTGATCTCAGCGATGTAACAGCCGCTGATTTTACCGCTTTCGATGCGCTAACGGGTCTTCCACAACACGCAGTGGATCAGTTCACTGCATGGGGGCAAGAGCAGCAAGCGGGCTTAGAGGCACAGCTACAGGCGCGTGCAAGCGCACCCAGAGAGATGTCCGCTCCGTGGAGTAGCGCAGCCTAATGAGCGAGGTGATGCCGCAGGGGTCTACTCCTACGCAGCATAAAAGCGGCAGTAACGGTCGCGCAAGTTGGGTGAGCAAACAGGCGATACGCCAGCTTATCGGCATATCGTTGACGGGGTTGGTTGTCTACGAGACGGTGGTGACTAACCAGATCGACGCAACAGTGCTGATCGGTATCTACGGGACAGTGTTGGGATTTTATTTTGGCGAGGGTCAATGACGGACGAAGAGAAGCGCAGTCTCGATTATTACAAAGCAGAGATACGCGCAGAGCTACAGCGGTTAGAAGCGCAATCGACCGCCAAAGATGTAGCTGGGAAAAGTATCGGCAAGCACGGGCTACCCTACATCACATCCATTGTGGTGATCGGCGTAGTAGCCAGCCTGTATCTGGAAGAGGCGAAAATAGCAGCTGTGATGGGGCTGTTGGGATCATCACTAACAGCGTTGATCTCTATGCTTAGTAACATATCTGGAGCAGCGCCCAAAGAAGAGAAACCGGAGTTCGCGGTCATCAACAAGCTGATCGAGAAACTCGACCGTCTCGACAAAGCGGAGCCACCCATGAGTGTTGACGTAGAGGGCGGTAATGTGACGGTCAAGCGCGGTGACGATGTAATTACAAGCAACGCAGATAACCCTAAAAGGAAAGGCCAGTAACATGCCAAACGTAGGCGGCAAGAAATACCCATATACAGCAGCTGGAATGAAGGCAGCAGCAAAGGCCCGGAAGAAGAAAGCCAAGGCCAAGCCCAAGGCTAAATCGCGCAGGGGGCGCTAATGCCAGCAAAGAAAGATCCCAGACTAGCGCGAGTAGGTGTATCTGGTTACAATAAACCTAAGAGAACACCCAACCATCCGACTAAATCACACGTCGTAGTAGCTAAATCGGGTGGGCAGGTCAAGACGATACGTTTTGGGCAACAGGGCGTAAAAGGCGCAGGTAAAAACCCCAAAACAGCTAAGGAAAAGGCGCGTAGAAAGAGCTATTACGCTCGCCATAACGCGCAAGATTCAAGGCCGTCAAAATTATCGGCAAGATATTGGTCACACAAAACTAAATGGTAATTGGCAATGGAACCGGGCAGTGATCCTGTAACGATGTTGTTGACGACAGGTGGTGGTGGATTGGGCGGTGGTGCGATCACGGCATATGTGCTGACAAAGTTGGCCGGAAAAAATGGCAACGGCAACGGATCAGATGCCGCAGCAGAGATGCGAGCCGTAGCGCAGAAATTAGATCATACCAACGAGTTACTCAACGAACTCCTACGCGCCCAAGCGCGGATGGAGGGCTTACTACAACACCATAACCAGCGAGGTTAGCAATGACAGTATTAGAACGTAAAGAGCAGATCCAAGAAGAGCAGCAGAAGGCGTTTGAGGAGCTACAGGTAGCCCAGAATCGCGTAACCGAACTAACCGCACTCATACAGCGTCAGAACGGCGCTATAACGGCCCTACAGAGCGTGTTGGACGAGGAATCGAGTGAGAATGGCGCTGTAACTGCGGAGGCCGTAGAGGAGCTTGTAGAGGCATGAATATTGGGACGATTAAATCGCTGGTTAAGGGGGTTGCTGGTAAAGCGGCCTCGCGGAAACTGGCCGTCACCGCTGCCGTGGGCGCTGCGGCTACAACCGGAGCAGTCGAACTGACGTGGCCGATGGCCGCAGTGGCGATTGCCTACATTATCTCACAAGCCGTTGTGGATGTCGCAGACAGTCGCTGAGACACGTCGCATAGGTGACAAAACA
>Ga0208899_1000293_pt1 | contig 35053 bp, 40 predicted proteins | sample VirMetDEL_Nov_24_FD_184518 | JGI IMG/M metagenome (GOLD analysis project Ga0208899, IMG submission 184518) | Aqueous microbial communities from the Delaware River and Bay under freshwater to marine salinity gradient to study organic matter... | ecosystem: Environmental > Aquatic > Marine >... | reverse complement strand
CAACGGTTTCAGATTTACTGCTAGCAAATGCTGAAGCTAGTTCTTCTGCTATAGAAACAGTTTCTGTTTTTGTTGTACTAAATGTAAGTGCTGGTGCGTCGGTTAAACCAAAACTTTCAGCATTTGGATGCCCAGAAAGGAAGTAAAGGTTTTTACTATCGGCATCTAATAATACATTTACAGCTGATAAATCTACATACTGTAATGAGTTTTGTAGGTTTGTAAATGTAACAAGGGACTTAAGATTTTGAAAAACGGAAATCGGTTCAACCGAATCCGTATCAATAATGACTCTTAAATTGGTGTAGTCAACTGTAAACTTGAAGGCCATTAATCAAAGTCATCGCGTACTTTAAACTTAATGAAATCTTGTACTGTTTGAATACCAGACCCAGAAGTCGTGTGTTCAATCTCTCCTTCAAATGTACCCGCAGTCGTCCACGTTCCTGTAGGGAACGTTAATGCACAAATGCCATTTGTAGCATCAGTGATTGTAGCAGTGATGGTAGAAAGAACCGTTGTTTTTCCTACTTCACGAATACGTAGTTTTACAGTTGCACCAGTTAAATTAATTGGTGCCCATGTAGTATCATCTTCCGCATCAAGTGTTTTACCAGAAGCAGCTGTATTGCTATCTTTTAAGGTAAAAGTTAGTTCAGGGAGTGTGTCTCCTACTACTAATTTTATTGTGTCTGAATATGCCATACTTACCTCATTATATACTAAAACGGATAGATATCTCCAAACCTAAATTCTCCGTCTATTAATAAATCTTCTAAACGTTCTGCTGTTGGACCAAATGCTGGTGTTAGCCATGCATCTCCATATTTTGCATTATCTCCCATAGAAAAAGCTATTGTAGCTGGTCCAAAGATACCTGCTCTATCTAAAATTTCTAAAATGTATTCATTCCACGGCATACCATCAGTTCTAAAAGCGGTTGAATAACTAAATGTATCTTGTACTTGAACCCCACGTAGTGGTTCTTCTATAAATCCAGGAGTAACTCCTCGACCTAAATATTTTATAAACTCACGTAATTCTAAACCTAATATAGAAAGCGGTAATAACGTACTTGCTGCTAACACTAACGGTACAGCAGCTCCTGGAATACCTTTTTCATTATAGCCGTTTTTACCTTCTCTAAATAATCCTCCCATGATATTAACACCAAACGCATAGAAAAATGATTTAAGTTGGAAAATTAAAGCTGTATATGGATTAGATGCCCAACCCGGTCTTTCTGCTGCGTTTGGCCTAAGAATAGACTCATCAACAAAAGCACCAAGGGCATTTTTAATTTCAAGACTGCTCGTATCTAAAGTACCAGAAGTTTTGTCATAAGCTTTTATAATTTGTTGGCGTGTAAGACCAAGTTCTTTTAAATCTGCATTACTTTTTTCTGTGTTTTCTTGGGCAAGTTTTATTAAAAATCTTTGTCCCATACCAGCAGCAAAAGTCCTAGAGAATTTTGTGTACCATTCTAATTGAATAACTTTAAAAAATTTATCCCCAACAGCTTTTGCAGTTTCATCCATAAACCCAAGTTCATATGCATTTACATACATAGTATGAATAGAATCATGAGTTACTAAACCTAGATCTCTTGCAAATGCTTCTGCTTCTTTTTGATTATTAAAAGCATATTTCATTTCGTTAAAATATTCTTTAAAACTAACCATACCTTTAGATCGCAACATAGGGCCAGCTAAGTCGGGTAATGAAGCAATAGTAGCAAAAGGTAAGAGAGTAAGCATATTAACCAACAGTCCATAACTATTTAACTTACGCATAAGAGGGCTCATGTCGTGCCCAGACTTACCTAGCATATTACGTAAAGTGTGTCGGGCCCCTTGTCTGTCAAGTGCATCCGGTATTCTACCTAACATAATCTCTGCTGCTACATCTGCATTTGCAACATCTCCAACTTTAATACTGTTAAGAGAAATGTAATTCATTCTGTTTTCATATGCAGCTTTAGACTCGCCCGGTTCTTGTGGGAACTTAGCGTGCGCCGACTCATGCCCAATAACAAAATCTCGCCATTGATCTAAAGTAGTAAATCGATCTTCAGGTAAAGGAGTAACGCCCTCTACTTTAGGTTTAGTCCAAGCTTTTTCATCAAAGGTACGTTTTAATTCTGACTCATCTAAATAAATAACATTTTTTTCTCTATTAAAAGCAGCCCATCCACCTTTAGTTTTGTCCCCTTTATTTTTAGAGTCTCTAGCTACTATTGGAATATTAGGCAGAATAATTGTGCCTTGTATGTTTTTATTATTTAAATCTGCTTCTGTTACTGTTGTCTTTACTCTTTTATGATATTCAACACGTCGCACAGCATTATTTATGTAAGAACGGAAAGCAGCTGCTGGTTCAATCAACAACCCAGCCTCTCGTGCTTCTTTATTAGTAATGTTTATAAAAAACTCAGCTCTATCAAAATCTAGACCAACTGATACATCAGAAGTAACGCTTGCATCATCTGACATAACCCATTTTCTAACAAAGTCTGCAAAATCAACTGGCTCCCCATTTAATACTGCGTTGGGGTTTTTTTGTTCTAGCAAAGCAACTAAACGAGCTTGTGCATCAGCACTTTCCATCATTAAGGCTTTGTTCCACTCTCTTTCTGAAAAGTTTTGTCGTTTATTAATACCTATACCAGAAGGCTCAATGTATGTTGCAAAGAAGTCTTCCTTAAACTGTCTAATTGCTTTTGCAGCTGGATCAGTTAATTGTTCTAAAGATATAGTCTCATCTTCTTGTGCGATGTGTGCAGCATTAAATTTATCGAAGTCTATATTTCCATCTGCGTCTTTAAACAACGGTCTGCCTGACGCATCAGTTAAATCAAACCCCATATTTAAATACTTTTGAAATACTCGTACTCTTACATTTAAATATCCTGGATCACCTTTAGTAACAGATCTTTTATATAGTGCTAACCCAAGTTCATCACTTTTTGAGCGCATATAACCATCTGCTGTTCTAAGAATGTACGCAACACTAAAATGTTTTTTATCTTCTGGTAAGAACGTAAACTCTTGGTTAATACCTGACTTTAACATTTGAATTGCTTTGTTTTTAAAGTAGTTTAGGGTTTTGCTATCAACACCAAACTTCTCTGCTTGTTTTGCACTATCTTCGACTGCTTTAGCAGCCTCAAATTTTTCTGCTGTAGTTAAAGCATCAAAACTTTTTCCTTCTTCAACGCTTCTACTAACGTCTGCCATAAACTCTTCAAATGTTTGGCTTAGTTGGTTTTGTGAGAATCTAGAGTTGTAAACTAATCCACTTACAAGTTCATAAAACTTTTTCAAGCTATTTGTTAGGGTTCTAAAATAAGCATCGACTCTATTTTTAGCCCCTTCTCCTTGTGCTGCTTTTTGAGTCCAAATAGTAAATTGATCTGCAAACCACTCATCAAAACCGGTTTTAGGATCACTATATTTACGTGAGCCTTGCTCTTCTAAACGTTTTCTGGCTTTGTCAAAATCTTTTAATAAAAGATTTCCAAGTGGTGTACCGATAATTGCATCTTTATAAGTATATAAAAAAGCATGTCCTACTTCGTGAGATATATCAATAAGTTGTTTAGCTTGTTTACTTAAAGCACTACCTAACTTCCCGACGTCTTTATTAGGATCAATTAAGACAATGTTTTGATTACCAAATCTTATAAAACGTGCACTTGCTGGTGAGTTTCTTAAACTTTCTTTTTGTGTTTCAAATAAATCATTTGCATTAATAAACTCAATTGTCCCATCTTCTTTTTCAATAGCATATTCTTTTTGTAAATCTAAACCTTGTGCAACAGCAGTAAGTTTGCCTTCCTCTGCAATTGTTGTATCTTCTGAAAATAACACATCATCTACAGACATAAACCTAAGGTTTTCTTTCATCCCTAGTTTAGTCAGAATGTTTTTGTATGAGTTAAACAAACTTGCACCAAGTGTTTGTTGTACAGAATCACTAGCACTAAACTGATCTACTTTCTTTCTTTCACCTCTGGGTGCAACTTTCTTTGCTTCTGCTTTTTTCCCTGATAAGTAAGTTCTAGGCGCTTCGCCTTCTTCTGTGTTTAACCTAGAAACTGGAGAATCAGAAGCTTTTGCTCTAGCCTCATTGTATCTAGTTGGTTCAAATACCCCTATTTCATCTACAACTTCTGGGGCAAAAGATTCTGGGTCTAAATCAGTCCCAGTAACTTGTCCTACTTCTACATTATTATCTGCTGCAACTTGTACAAGACGGTCAATGTATGCTCGTTCTTCTGCAATTAAACTAGCATCAGCAGTTTGTTGTAATTCCGCAGGGCCCGCTGTAGTTTGTCTAGTCAACAATGCTCGTTGAATAGGGCCAACGGTTCTCTCTGGAATATCTTCAACACCATTTCTTTCTAAAAGATCAATAATTCTATCTGAGGTTCTTTGTAAATCTTGAAGATTTGTTGGTGAGAACTCTCCTGCTCTAGGATTGAGTCTTCGGTTACGTACAGCTTGTCCTTCTTCAAATGTAGGTAGCTGTATTGAACCCAACATCTCTTCTGTAAAACTTAAAACCTTATTACCTTTATATAGTATTTCTTTATTAGCTAGTGCCAACTGCCCCACTAACAGTTCAAACTGTCGTCTTAATCTTTGCTGTCCTGTCAAGAAAGACCCACCACTATCAGTTAATTCTGAATCGGATATTAATTCTTTATTTTCTAATAGACTTTGAATTAGTACGGGGGTTAAATCAGCATTCCCTTCAATATCAGTAACAGTAAAATCTCTTCGTTGCGGAGCATTCTCACCAAACTGTTGTCCTAAAGCATCTCTTGCTTCTGTAATTGCTTCCTCAACTACAACTTTTATGTCAGCTTCTAAGGGCCCGTCTACTCGTATTTTAAATCCTTCTATTCTAGTACCAGGGTTTCTAGTAGATTCTTCTGTGGTTCTTTCTAAAACAAAATTTGTTGTGGGATATTTAGCTCGTAATTTATTTATTTGAGTGACTGCTTTTTTTGGTATCTCATTTAACCTAATGTTTCCTGAAAGATCTAAGTCTTCTAAGTCAGAAGCTTTAACTTTTACTGAACGTTCTGTTCTTGTAGGGAAAAAGATTTCCTCTGTACGATTAGTTTTACCAACAGGTTTTTGTAGATACCCATCTTCAGATGCAGCAAAAGGAACTCGATCACTAACGGCTTCGCCTTCAATATTTGCTTCACCCTCAACAGTACCTGTTGTTGGATCAACACCGCCTGTTTCTGATAGAGCTTGTTGAGTTTCAAAATCATTCTCATCTTCTACTTGTCTAACCACTGCCATTGATTCTTTAATAGCATCTTCTTTGGTTTGTACATCAACAGTGGCCCCTGGATTACGTCGACGTGCATTTGCTTTTGCTTGTTCAACAGCGTTTTTTGTATTACTAACTGTTTGTCTAAAAACAACATCGCCATCAGCATCTCTAGCAAAAACAACTAACTCATGAGTTGGGTCTTGTACTTCAGTAAAACCTAAAACATCTCTTAATGTTTCTTCACTATCAAAACCTTCTTTCTGAAGTCTTTCTGCATCTGCTTGGCTTAAAGGGTTTGATTTATCATATATAACTGTACCCCCTTCTGCCGAGAACCCACCGACTTTATCCCTATCTGCATCATCAATTATGTCATTTAAAATAGAAGCAGTGTCTTGAGACTCAGGGATAAACACAACGGTTCTTGGGTTATTTGGATCAAACACAGCTTTGAGTTGTTTAGCCAACGCTTGTGGTGTTTCTGGTACAGGACCATCAACGACATTGCCGTCAGGGTCTTGTAGCATTTGAATTTGTTGCTTAATGTCTTCAGAAACTTCTTGTCCTGTTCCTAATAAATTAGCAGCTTTAGCAACTACATTTGTAGGTGCGGTTCTACCAGCACCAGCAAAGAAACCAAGAAAGGCAGCTTCTGCTCTTCGTAAGTTAGCTTGTTGGTTGCTGTACTCAGGATCAATTGCTTGTCGTTGTGAAATAAGAATTTGTTCTTGACCAAGTTCAACTAGCCCTTCTTGTGTACCACCGAGTAAGAATCCACTTGCTGCGGCTTTACCTAAATCTTTTAAAAAAACACCTGCAGGAACATTTCCAACTGCTTTTTGTAAGAGCTGTTGATCAGCTTTGGAAAGTGTTCCACCTGCTGCTTGCTTTTTTAAAATATTTTTGACAACGGGTTCCGATACAAGATCCCCGGTTAGTTTTTTTGTAAGTGCCCCAAAGAAAACTCTTTCGCCTAAAGTATCAAGAGCTGCTTGAGGTATACCTAAAAGAAGCGCCATCTGTGCTTCATCTTTACTTAATTCATAGCCTGCATCTTCATATTCTTGGAATGATTGTGATGCGCCAACTATTTCACCTTGTGCAAAAGCACCAGACCAAAAACCAAGTTTTGCAAAAGGAATATTTGAAGCTCTGGATGCTTGTAAAGCTGCGGCTGCTTCTGCTTGACCAGCGGCAGTATATTTTGCAGCGCGTAAACCCTGATACACACTTTCTAATATTTCATCTTCTTCGGGTGTTAATACAGGGCCAATACCTTTTTTACTATTTAATTTCTTTTTTTGTAGATCATTAAGAAGTTTTTTTGCTGCAGATTTACTACCAACACTTACTGCAGCTTTGCCAAGTAAACCAGCTAATAAACCGGTACCCGCACTTGCTAAAGAAAAAGCTGCTTGGGGTACAACAAGTCCTACTTTAGATACTTCATCAACAAACCCATCAAAGGTTGGTTGTTCTAAGAACTCTTCAAAGTTACCAATAGGTTCAATAATTGAGCTGTAGCTTTCTTGTAAACGATTAGAATAGTTAAGTCTTTTCTGTGCTTCGTCTTCATTACCAGCTATAAAACTAGCAATAGCGCCAAAACCAGCAACATCAGATTTTACCTGCTGAGCCCCAGCCCTTACAGACTCAGAAAATTGTTCACGAAACCCAACAGGTTTTGCTAGATCGGTTCTCCCCTCAAACTCCTCCATTCTAGCCGCACCTCTTGAAAGTGCCTCAGTGTCTGCGGCCATTTGAGCGAAATATTGAGCGAGTGGGTTTGGTTTTTCTGCCACACTTTACTCCCCGCCCGACATATTAAATTTATTTCTTTGTAACCCAAGCTCGACTAGAAGTGGTATAGCAGGAGCACCTGGGCCCTGAAGAACTGTGTTAATAGCAACCGCGTTTCCTCTAATTGCTTTACCCCCTTCATCCATAGGAGCAAAATAAGCAGCTTTAGCAGGATCATTAGTGCGATTGTATTGAGCATCCCAAATTTGAATATTTGGTTTGAGTGATAAAGAAGCACTTGCTGGTCCTTTTGCTTGTCCAAAAGAAAGAATCCTATCAACCCAAGTTGGCTTGCCTTTTTCGGCAAAAAACTTCTTCAAATAAATACCTACTGTATCAGTAAAAGCTCGCATATCAGCTGGGCTCTCTATTTGATTACTAAGCATTCTAATTTCTTGTCCGATATCTATTCGTTCATTAATATCAAAGTTTGGTTGAGACATTTCTGTAACAAGACCCTTAAAGTCGTCTACAACTTTATCTTTAACACTGCCCATGCCTTGACGCCTTTCAGCATCTAATTTCCTTTGTTGCTCAACACCGCTCAAGTCAAAATAACCCGTCTCTTTAAATAAAGCTAATTTAGCCCTAAAAGCATCTGTTTGTTGATCCGCAGGTACAGAAGCATAGATATCTAATATAAGAGAGTCAGTAAATTTTTCATCAAATGAATTTGGTTTAGTACCTACATTAAAATATCCAGAAGTTTTTGTAAGCAAACTTACAATTCTTTCTTGTTGTTCTTGTGGTACTGTTCGTCCTTGCGATAGTCTATCTAAAATTTCTCCCATTTTTTTTGTGTCTTTTGTATTTATAGCTTCTCTAAGTTCTTTTCTGTCAGAAGCGGAAACTGTAAGAGGGTTATTTTTTACAACGTCATTTTTCTCTTTTTGGGGTATAGAACTAGCATCAATTTTATTAAATTCTTCTGGATTACTATACTTTAAAGCAAACGCATTTGAATCTGCTTTAAACTCGTCATACAAGCTAGGACGTGCAGCAAAAATTTTATTTAGTGCTTTTCCATTAGATTGATAAAAATCGTTTACAGTTGCCGCTTGTGCTAGCTCTTCTTTAGAAGCCCCAGGCACTTCTCTTATATCACGAGCGTTTTTTATCGCCGCGCCTTTTACTTGGGCTAGTGCCCCTGTAATATTTGAATCTGATTGTTCTTTAAGTCTTTTAATAACCCGTTCTTTGTCATCAGCAGAAAGTCTTTGGTTATCTTCTTCACTAAATTCAAAATTAGGTTCTAAATAAAAATCCTCTCCAAGGGCATCTCTTAGTTCTTTTACTTCGCTGGGCCTTCTAACAAGAGCAGTATCTTTTTTAGAATCAATACCATAAGTTCTTTTTGCTATATCAATTGCAACTTGGTCTATCGTTTGTGTAGATGCGTCTAAACCAACAGCTCCCTCTTGTTGTTGAGGTTCTTCCCCCTCTGTAACTAAGCCTTCTTCAAAGCCAGTAACGTCGCGGATAAACTGTTCTTTTGCTGTTCTCCCTTCTGGACTAAGATCAAAAGCATATCGATTTAAAACATTGTTTGTAGTGGGTGTTTGAAGCATTCGTATTCCCGGGTCGCCTATCTTTTGACCAACAAAATCATTTGCCTTTATGAACATTTCTTCAGCAGCTTCTAACGGTACATCTGCAAGAGTATTTTCTTCTACTGCTTCTTGACCACCAAAACCAAAAAGTTCTGCTACTTTTTTGCCAGCGGCAGTAATTGGTGCAGTAAAGCTTCGGTTATTTTTTTTATCTGCAACACGTAGTTGCGCTTGAAATCCCCCGGTTTCTGGGTTGTAGTTTAAAGTACTAGGATCAAATTCTCGGGTTTCGTTTTCATCTGCACCAAACCACATAGGAGCAATCCCAGTATAATTAAAAGCTCTTTCCATGCCGCCTTGTGGTCCGTATACATCAATATACGCCTGAAAACGGTCTTGTACATCACCAGGGTTATACTTAGCTTTATATGCCTCAAAATCTTGCTCGGTTTTTAATAAGCTATTGGGGTTGTCTTGTATAAAATCAGCATAGCTTTTGTTCAACTGTTGGTTTAAGCGATTATTTTCTCTAGAAATCTGTGTGCCAACTTCTCGTGTTCTATTTACTTTGTAAGCTTCTGCGTCACTAAATGTTTTAAAAGTTGGTTCTGCCATTATATTCTCCCTAAAAGATTCCCTACTGCACCACCAATACCCCCTAAAAACCCATAGTGCTGAGATCTAGAAGCTGCTTTTGCATTTGCGTAAGCATTCTTTCTTTTTACATCTATATCACCTAAACCAAGTAAATTAGATAAAGCACTTTGAAAATTTTGACTTAATAAACCTATATTTGCTCTATTTACTTGTTGATTAATAGCTTCATCACTTCTTATAGCCTGAGTTCTTGCGCCTGCAATATTTGCTTGGCCTTGTATTTGCCCTAGCTTACTTGATTCTTGTGCCTCGACTGCTGTTTGCTGTACACCGTATCGACTACGTTCTCTTGCCGCTCTTTGTTGCGCCGCTTCATTTGCGGCTCGCGCATCAGCTTCTGTTTCTGCAACGGTATTAACTTCTTCTGGAAGCATGTTAATAGTTTCACTTACAGGGGGAGTATATTCAGTTACGTTTGTTTCATATGGATTAGCATTAACCTTAGTGACCCCCGGTTCCGTTTGAGTAGTTAAGTTCGCTAATGTAGATTGAAATAATTCCATTTTAACTAAAAGCTAGCCCCGACCCTTTAGAAGATTGAAGAGTTTTAATATCTTTTGGGGCATAATCTACTTTTGCTAAAGAAGACCCGCCAAGAGTTGGATCCATAATTGCTTGAAACAGATTAGGTCCTTCTGCTGGTACTGTGTTGCCCTTTGCATCAACCGTATACCCCGGATCTTTCGTTAACGCTTTGCCCGCCGCAGTTAACCTGCCAGATATGAAACCGCTCGCTGTGTTATACAAAGCCCCTCGTTTAGCTAAATCTCCTTTTTCTTTAGCCGCGGCTTCAGTTAAATCTATATTTGCAATTTGGCTTGTTTTTCTAAGTTCACCTTTATCTTCAATGTTTTCTTTACCTGAAACAGCTTTTGCAACATCTACGTCTGTTTGTGTTTCTTGGGCTGTACCTACTCTTCTACCCGTAGTCATATCGGCAACAGCATTAGATGCGAGTTGTGCAGTTAGGGCAACATTTTTTGCTAGCCCCGTGTCAATCATATCTGCAACTCGTTGTTCTCTATCAGCGGACGCAATTCCTTGTGCAGTAGATACTCGATCCATTCCTTTTTCTTGGATTGCTGTAGTTAACTCTGCATCTAACCGATCACGTAAAGCGTTAACTTTAGGGTCCAGTTTTGCTTTAAGGTTTTTCTCAGCTTGAGTTTCGTCGAGGAACCTACCTTTTTTTACCTTTCTTCTGCTCATATTTTATAACTCTTTTCTAAATGTCGATGTGACTAATTTAAAATCAAATTTCTCAGCGGTCTTTTTCCACCCCTGTCTACTGGATTCAAATTCTATTGCGACAGCATTTAATGTTTCTGCCAACCGTTCTAAAAAGTCAAATCCTACTTTTATATAATTATACTCTGGTTTTTGATAACTTGCCCAGACAAAAAGGGTTCCAACGCCACTTGGATCTGTTACAAACTGTGTTATAACAAAACCTATGTATTGATCCCCTTTATAAAACATATATAAAGTTGAATCGCCCTCTCTTAGGGATAGGTAAACGTCAGCTACGATCCAATCAGAATAGCTTTTCTTTCTAATCTTTTGTAGATGTGGTTCAATTTTTTCAAAAGAATACTTGAGCTCATTTTGAGGGATCTGTTCAATCGAAACCCCATCAATAGTCAATCTCTGAACCATATCGCTTATACCTTTTACGCGGAGACAATCCAACCCCACGGTATTTTACTAATCTACGTACACCTAAATCACCGCTGCGTGCTCGTTGTTCTGCTTGAGTTACTTCTTGATTGAATAAACCTAAGTAATCTGCAGCTGCACGCGGGTCAGTCCAATCTCTTGCTGGAATCCTTAACAACCTATATAAGGTGCCATATATAATTCCATCTCGATAATCATTTGAAAAATCAGTACTTATGTTGTTTGAAGTTCTAGTTGGTTTTAAGGCCACACTTACTTGTAAACCATTTGTAACTGATGAATTAGGAACTGGTACAACCCAAAAAGTATCCGGTGTTTTTTGTAAGTAAACTTGGGGTAAAGATGTTTTGTTTCTCCAATCGGGATAGTTCAATTCTAAACTTCTTGGGCTAGTTGGATCTAAATCATCTCCATCATAGGTCATCCATAAAATTTTGTGGACATCGGTACCTGCAGGTTGATCAAACTCATATTCATACACACCGCTTATGGTTGTAATAGGGTCAAGATCAAATACATATGCACCAGAACGTTCACACAATTCTATAGTTGCTGATCTGAGAGTAGACTCAACTAAAGAGTCTGGACAATTAGGAACGTAGGGTAAAACTTCTTTAACTAAAGAACTAAAATTTGCCATTATTGTGGTACTCCTACAGTTCTACCTGTTTCTGCGCTTCTATCTAAGTTAGGGTCTAAAATAGCCTCAGCATTACCGCCACCAGAAATACTACCTATAAATAATTGATAATGAGTTGCTGTCCTTTGTTGATTACCCGCAAACTCTGCATCTTTTAGGTAAGCCCTATATAAAACAAAATTTAAAATAGCATTACCGTAAGTATCTTCGATATCTATTGTGCTAGAAACTGAACTTAAATCAGTAGGTAATTTTGAATAAATTAATTCAACATAAGCATTAGAACCAGAGGCTACTCCTGGATATACATAAAACTTTTTAGGATCATCTGGATCAAACAAGTAGTTTTTAACAACAGCACCATGCGCTGAAGACCCTGTTACAGTTGGGTCATGCCAATCGGGTTCAATAGAATTTAATAAGTCTTCTTCTACAATCCTAACTGACTTAGCACCAGTAGCATCTGAAGCTGTTCCTGACATATTACGAGTTACTTTAATAAGACGAAGTCCGCCGGAAGGTAACGTTTGTTCCGTTCCGGTTGATAGCTGAACATTTGAGTGTGTAGCAGTTGACTCTGGCCTAAAGTTTACAATTTCTCGCTGTGCATCATTAATATATATTAATAATTCTGCATCAGTCCAACGAACACCGGAGCTATCTTGTAATGTAAGTCTAGCTCTATCAATAATATTAGTGCCCGTTAGTGTTCCCATTATTTATTAGTTGTTTTCTTCGTTGTTTTTTTAGCTGCTGGCTTTTTCTTTGCTGGTGCTTTGCCACCTTCCCATGCTTCATTTACATCGGGGGTACTTAGATCATCACCTTTTAAAGTGCCATCTTCATTTCTAGCTCTAATTGGTTCGCTTGGTTTTTTCTCTTTAATAGAGTGGGGCTTAACTTCTGTACACCCTTCTTGTAAACAAAAAATACCTATATCTTGTCCGACTTCTTTTGGTACGCCAGCTTCCAATCTGATTGATGCGCCCCAGGTGGTCGAAATATACCTGTCAATATCTGATACTACGATCATAATTTACTCCTAAAATAACTAACTAGTCTTCTTCCTTTGGTTGAAGTTCATCAGTTTGTTTATCAACATTTTCTACAACTGTATCAATTACGCCTTCGTAAGTTTCAGCCACTGTATTAACAACGCCACTAACATCTTTTAGTGCTGCGCCTGAAATAGAGCCTGCTGTTTTTACAGTTGTATCTACAGTAGTCATAGCTATGTCTTTACCACCTTCAATTACTGAATTAACAGTAGCACATGAAGTTGCAAATAAGCCGATTAAAATTAAATATAAACCTTTCATAATTTTCCTTTAAAAAAGGGGTGGCTCAAAATGAACCACCCACAAAAGCATACTTAGTATGCAACATCCAATCTAATAACACCAAAGTCTTCAACGCCACCATTATAGTCGCTGTTGTACTTAGGCTTCTTAAGACCGAAGATCTTACCAATAGAGATACCGTTTTGGTTCCCGTAGTCGAAGGTGTCTTCAACAATTTCAGGAAGTCCAATATCAGCCATAGCAAGGGCTTGTGCTCCACAGAATAAACAAGCAGAACCGTTGATGTTAGCATCAGCTCCCCACTTATATCCAGCAGAACCGGCGTTTGAAGATGTTCCAGTAGTTGCGTTAGCAGTGTTAAACACGTGTCTAAACTCATGAACCATTACTCCATCAACCATTAAGCTTGAAGAGCCAGAGAACAAGCTTGAGCCTGGTCCTCTTACTCCAGCATTTCTGACGTTAGCCAAGAAATCTGAATCAAGTTTAAGGTCCGCCATTACCTGAGGTGATACAAATAAATGATATACCTCTTCTCCACCTGCGCTTCTTACTCCACGGATGTAGTTGTCTTTAGCATAAGCTTTAAGAGCAACAATACACTCGTAAGTGATGGTGTCAGCAGCTGCAACAGCTGTTACATCACCAGCAACAAGTTTACTTGTAGCATCCCATCTTCTATGTCTGTTAGAAGTTGGTGCAGTTACATCACTACCAAAAGCAAGATCACCAAGATTTTGTCCTGAATTCATTACAGGTCTTAATGCTCCACTATTTTTTAGTGTGTAGTTAATACCAGAAAGCGATAAAAACGCTAATTGGTCAATACGATCAGCCATTGCATATGCAAGTGCATCTCGTGAGTGCTCACGGAAATTAACAACTGATTTTTGATCAGCTAATCTACCCGAAAGTCTATTAGCAAATCTTAATTGATCAAGTTGTACAACGATGTCGTAGGCTCTTAAAGTCTCTTCATTTCCTTCGAGGGTGTTGTCTCCAACAATACCGTCACCAGTCATGTCGGCAAGAAGTGTTATAACAGCTCTTGCGCCTTTTTCTGATTGGGTAAGTTCAGATATTCTCTGAACCATAGCGTTAGGTCCGCTACCCGCAAATTGGTTAATGAAGGACATGTTCCTAGCAACACGCCAAAAATCACGCGACCAGATAGTAAGCTGTTCACTGGTCAGTGATGAAAAGTTTGTGTTAGCCATAATGGCATCCTCCAAATTTAAGATTAAAGTTAAACTAACCAGTCGCTTTTCTGGGCCGACTACTTACCCGTGTACCCTTTATCGTTGGGAAACGTTTTCGTGTTTTTACGGACACGACTCCAGCCAGATTTACGCCGTGGCAGGCGAAAACGTTGTTTTAGCAGAACGACCTGCGTCAAATATCGTTTTGACGGACGAATTACTTATATGTTATACCAACTACATACCAAAGTCACCACGCATTCTTCTCAAAGTTTCCTCTGGAAGTGCGCTAAACTCATCGTCAGATAACATATTTAAATCTATTTTTTTATCCCCTTTAGCAGACTCTCCTTTCATAGAAGGTGGTTGAGAATCAGCAGCTTTTAGTTTTTTATTAATATTAGCTACTTTTTTCTTCTGCACAACTTGTTCGTCTACCTTTGGGGCCTCTGCTACTTCTGTTGAATTTAACAATTCTGGTCTTTTTGCTGCTAAAGTGTATTCAGTTGCTTTAGTTAATGAATCAGCGGGTGTATAACCCTGAGACATAAAAGCATTTCGCAATTCGACTACTTCATTTTGTAAATCAACATCAAAATCAGCACTATTTTCGTTTAAAACAGGAAAAGTAGCTTCTATTTCAGCTGCTTTTGTCTGTAATTCAGTCATTTCTTGGTTTTTTTGCACTGTTTGACCCATTTTTGCTTGAACTTCAAACATAAATTGCTCTTTTTCAGCGTTTCTAATCTCAGTTCTAAGCGCTACGGCCTTTTCTGCTTCGCCATCAAGTACTAATTGCTGATATTCAGCTTCTTTTGACCCAAAATCATACTCAGGAGCGTTTTCTAGCACTTGTTCTTGTGCTGCTTTAGCCTCATCTAGTTGTTTTTGTAATGCTTTTTGTTTTGCAAGCACTTCATCTAACCTAGATTTAGGCACCATGGGTGCTTTTGGTTGTTCTACTTCTTGGGCAACGTTTTCATCGCTTCCCTCAGCTGGCTGAATATCTGGTGATGCATCTGCTTCGCTGTTTTCATCCACTCCCTCTTCGCTAACAGCTTCTGGCTCTGCAGGTGCCTCTTCTTCTTCTGATGTTTCAGGTTCTTCTTCAACAACTTCTTCTTCTGCAGGTGCGTCAGTTTCTTCCTTGACTTCTTCATTATCAGATTCCTCTTCTTCTACGGTTTCAAAATTAAGATCCACGTCAAAACTAACGTCTTCTTCTTTAATAGGCTCACCTCCTGGCATAGCCTCCATAATCACTTCATTGGTCTCTTCTTTTTTAGCCATCTCTTCTACCTCCTTGGTTTGGTTTCATGGCCGCAGTAGCAATTTTTGCTGCTGCAGTAGTTTCACTTTGTTCTTTTCTTACTTCGTTGGTCATACCAGATAACCTTTCTCGTAAGTCAAGTTCTTCTCTCTTCATTTGAAGTTTGCTTTGTAGCTCTGCCACTTTTACTTGTGGTTCGCTAGCTTCACCTTGGGCTTTAGCCATATTTAACTGTGTAACAGACTGTAGGTTTTGTACCTCAGCCTCAAGTCTGGCAATCTCAAGTTGTGTTTGTGTAATTGCGGCTTCAGCCTGGAACTGTTGTAATGCAGCTTCCGCTTCAGTAGGTGGAGCCATTCCTTGCATTTGTCTAATACGTTCTGCAATTTCTGCTTTCTTAGATAAATGAGAGTATTCAATAATTAAGTCATCCGGAATTGGTACACCCGCTTTTCTAAGCTCAATGGCTTGTGCAAATTGTGTTTCTTCAAAGTTATCTCTAGAAGGTGCTGTTCCAATAATTACTTCATATTCACCTAGAGTAAGATCATTAATAATATTACCTTCGGGTGTCATTTGGTTTATTTTAACCGGGACCTTTGGTTTACGGGGGTCGTTTTCATCTGTGATTTGTACAACCCTTTCTTCCGTATAATATTTTTGTACTAAGTTTAGAATTTTTTCTGCTAAATACTGTCGTGTTTTCCTTAAGTTATCTAAAGGAACTTGAATCATTAAAACACCACGGTTCTGTTTTGCTTGAATGGCAATACCAGAAACCTCAGGGCTATCGGTTCCCAACATGGCATCAGAAATACCACTAATTGTTTTTATATTAATAGCCGCTTTTTGGCTTATACGATCCAGGCCGGTGGGAATCTGGTTTGGGGGGATCTTACTTGGGGGAGTAGAGCCTCGATTAAACTCGAGGACTAAACCAGTTTCCGCACCGTGTTCTTCTAAATCATCTGCTGTCATTCCTGTAAGAGAGCCTGACTCAACTACCCAACCACTGTTCGCAGTTGTATTTACAATGTGTAGTTCTTGAGATGAAATTTTGTTTAGTTGTTCTTGTGGTGAAATTAAGTTTCTTACCATGCCAAAAGGTTTACCTCTTCTCCAATATGGAAAATAAGGAACCAAAGTAAAATGATCATAGGGAGACCAGTCATCAAATAAAACGACTGTGTCTGCTGTTACAGTCCACTTAACTTTTTTAATGGTCTTAGTAATAATATAAAGACCCATATCATCAGCAAACTTTTTCCGTTTGCGTTCACTCCAATTATATGGAACTTCTCTTTGATCGCCCGTAACAGGATCAACATAGAACATACATTCTTTTAATTTATAATGTTGTCTTTCTATAACACGAATTGATCTTACTGCTTTTGCTTCTTCTGGATTATTTGGATAGTCACTTGAGTATTCGCCACTATATGTATCACCATATCTTTCTTCTTCATACTCAATTGAATCTGCGCCTAAGGTAGATCCAACTTCTGCAATAACTCTTAACTTATCTGATTTTTCTTGTCCATAGATTTCTTCTATGTCATCTATGCTCATCCATTTTGTTTCAAAAATTTCATTCCAAGTTCTAGGATCATATTCTTTTGCATCTGGATCAATAATAATATCGAGTGGGTCTTTGGGTGTAATTCTTACTTCCCCTTGTATGTGATCAGAAAAATCTATTCTTACATCAAACCACCCTCTGTCTTGAATTAAACCATCAGAAAAAATTTGTGATTCTATCCAATCGAGTTTGTTGTTATCAGAAATCTGCATGAAAAGTTTTGTTAGCAAGTCAGCAGTTTCTTGCATACCAGATCCCCGCGGTTTGAATTGTACATCCGCACGTCTGGTGCTTTGTTCACCAATAACAGTATTAATAGTAGGTAAAATTGTGTTGATTGTTAACGCGGGTCGACCTTGGTCGTCGAGCGCTGCCATGTCAGCTTCGTCCCATTGTTCTCCGCGATAAAAAGCGTCGCATTGTTTTGCCATTTCAATATAGTCATCATGACCATTGTCTCTAGCTCGGGTATAGGCTTCCCATTGACGACGAGCAAGATTTAGTTCTTCCGCCGCATCCAGTTTCTTTTTAGTTTTTTTGTACTCTGCCATTAAGCGCTCATCGATGATTTATGTTTATCGCCTTTAGTTAAATGTCTTAACTTATCTCTCCAAGATGGAACATGCTCCGGTCGTTCATAGAAAGTAGCAAATTCTGTCATCATTAAACCTATCCATGCCAATGCATCGACTTGGTCATCATGGGCTCCATTTGGAAAACGTAAAAGTTCTGCAACCATGGTTCCAGTCCAAACAGCGTCCTTTGGAAAGTATACCATACCTTGTTGCATTCTACCTTGGATTGCACGTGCTCTTGCTTCTTTGTCTCTACGACCTACTTTTAGGTCTTTAAAGTACGCTTCGCTTAATCCCCGTTCTCTAGTACGCTTCTGCAAAAAGGGCCCTAGGGCCATTTCAATATGCCCTCGTTCTATGCCCACTATACCTGGGCGCCAAGTTTCATACAAGTCTAAGATCTGTTCAACTAACTCAAAGCCATCATACTTTCCGCGAACGACATCAACAACAAATAAATTATCATATTCATCGACCCCGACAACAATACCAACTGAATAATCGTTCCGGTCACGCTGCCCGATCGCAAGGTCCCACGCGCAATAGTAATTAAGTTGTGCATATTCAATATCTTCATCTTCGTAATAACGGATCATGTCTCGGCTAAAGTAATCGCCTTCGTCGGATACTGGATTCTGTTGATACAGAGCAGACCAATCTCGGGGGCCGATGGCTTTCCTTATCTGCTCGAGCGCATCTACATTATATCTTTCTGGATGTAAACTTTCACCATATTTTCTAAAAGTTTCATCAACTTCTGCAATCGCTGGATATTTAATTACTTCCCATTGGTCCGCACCTTCTTCTGCTTGTTTTAATAATCGACCCGCTAAATCATCGTCATGCCATCTTGTCAAAATTACAAGTATGCCGCCTCCGGGTGATAAACGTGTATAAGCAGTTGATGTATACCAATCCCAGGTCGCTTCGCGGTTGTTATCGGATTCTGCATCTTCACGGTTTTTTACTGGATCATCAATTACCATTACGTGTGCACCTTTACCAGTAATACCTCCGCCAACACCCGCCGCAACATAACCACCACCTTGAGTCGTTTGCCACGATTCAATTGACTGAGAATCTTTATCTAGCCTAGATTTTTCAAACACATTTTTATATACTGGTTCTCTAAGTAGTTGACGAACTTTTCTTGAAAAATTCATTGCAAGAGAACCTGAATACGAGCAACTTATAAACTCGTGATTAGGATGTCGACCCAAATGCCAAGCAGGGAATGCAACACTGGCTAAAGTAGATTTACCGTGTCGCGGTGGCATAAAGAGCATCAATCTAGGTGATTCTTTATTTGCTACTTGCTCACTAAATCTTTCTAATCTTTGACAGATATCTTTGTGTACCCAGCCGGCTAAATAATCTGGATTAAAACGTTCAACAAATGGGAGTAACCTTTTACGTGCTAAGATTCTTTTTGCTAGTTCTTGTTCCGCTTTTACTTGTGCGGATAAGTCTTCTTGTTTCGCTTGAACCGGTTCAGACCTCGACTGGGGCTCAGGCACTTTCTCAGCCTCGTCCGCCCTACAGTAAACACATATATCATCTAACAATATAAGGGTTTCATGATACAACCCTTTACATCTTTGGCATTCAGTCTTTTGTGTCATTAGCTGGCTCTAAATATTTTGTATCTGCCCCCGCAAGTTTTAACAACTCTGCATCAGACAACCTTTCCAACTGTTCTACTTTATCCACATTTATATTTATTTGCGTTGCGTTCTCAGGCATAAATAGACCGTGGAGCTTGCACAACGAATCGACAACATTTTTTTCTTCAGTCGCGGTCGCCGATTTACGGTGCGCTTCTAAATACATTCCCGTTGCTGTGTTTTTATCAAACTTAACTTCTTCACGCATTTCATTGCGTAAGTAGGTTAGAGCTTTTTGTAATTTTTCTGTTTTAAATAAAGAGTAAACACGGTCTACGTCTCTATAACCCGCAGCTCTCCCAGCGGCTGCTTTTGTCATACCGCGTAAATGAAATAACACCAACCTTTCTTCTTGAACAGAAAGCTCGTTTAGGTGTAATCCGGCATAAGGTAGGTGGGATTGAAACTCCGCTCTATCCTGTTCGGTTATTTCTGTAGGTCTGTCTTCGTCTAATAAACGCATGTAAATTGAATTATATTAGTATTCCTCTCTATTTGTCACGATATTCTTGCACCACCAATAGAGCTCGTGATCATCGAGCACGTGTTTCATGATGTTAACTCGGTAGCAAACTAGCTGTAAATTCATCTTGGTATACGGACCGTCAGGCTGGATTCGGTCAACGCTAGCATTAAAATCATGGTAGCCCCCACCTTTTTTCCACGTCATAATATTATTGGACAACGCACAACGGCCCTCTTGTTCTTCCCACAATTCAAAAAGATCCTCAACACTAAGGTCCCATTCGCAAGTATCTTTGCGCTTGTTTTTTAGACTGTTGAACACGTGTCGTAGAAAACGTTTGGGGTCCCCGCTCGATCTCCGTTGTCGAAGGTCGACGGTACATGTTTTGCAAACATTACGTGGGTAAGTGCCATTTCCAGATTTCAACTTCTCTTGAACAAATCTAGAAAGATCCAGTTCTTTTTTGCACCGATCGCAAACTTTGGTTGTCATAAATTTTTTCTGGAAATTTTTTCTCAGAAATTTTTTTTGAAAATACTATACTATATCGCTCATACATTGTCTCCCCTTCCGCCTATTCGGCCACCCCCTTCCCCGATTTCCGATTTTGGAACCTTGTTTCTAATTTTTTAGCTTTGGAACCTTGTCCAGAAAAACGTCGGTCATCGCACATGGACAGTGGTCCATGTGTCGTAGGTAGTCTCTTGATTCTAATGAGACTGGCTCATTGGAACACTAACTATATATACACAGGAGTAAACATGAAATATATAGCTAAAGTAAAACGTCCCTTCCCCGCTAAGGATGAAGAGGGCAACCTTAAAGTAGATGAGAACGGAGTGGCTCAGATGAACCCCGGTTGGACAACCATCGGCTTTGCATCTAACGGCGGAGCAAGCATCACGCTTCGTCCTAACTTTCAACCGCTCGTGGTTGACGGTAAAGTCGAACCTATCTTCATCTTCCAACAAGAAGATAAGAAGGAGGCAGCAGCAAATGGCTAATCCTAAAACTACTATCGTCGGCGTTACTAGAGACGCCATATCGCTCACCTACAAAGGTGGGCGATTACTACTGAGAGGGACAGGCAAAGCACTAGCCCTCGGTCATAAAGCAATCGACATGGTTCAAGATGGATACAAAGTCCAACGCACCAAGTCCGATCGACCACATCAACCTGAACTTCCTTTACAAGGAGGTGAATGATGTTAGAGACCGCAGGAACTATCTTCCTCTCACTGTTATCTATTCTGTTAGCAGTTCAAATCTATGGAGTCGTCCGACTCTTTATCTTCTTCCAATCTAAGTAATCACTACTATCATAGCCCCGCAATGGGGCTTTTTTTAAAAACCGCCAGGTATGAACCATGCGACTCGCTCCAGGAATGATGTTACACGTGTTACACGTAAAATGCCCATGTGTAACAGACCAAGTGTAACGCTTGCCTGTGCGATAGCCATGGTACTTTGCGGTGTACTGATACACCAAATGTTACAGCGTTACAGCAAGACCAGATAGAGGTTGTACCATAACGACCGTCGACCGTGGTTATTTATCTTAGAACATAAATCATCTGTTACATGTAACATAATCCAAGCAAACAGTACAACCACGCGGGTTTCAGGCTGTTACAGTACCCTAAAATCAGCTGTAACAAGTGTAACAATCGCTCGCAAACCCGCATTCTTACGTTCAGATGTTACAGCTAACTTGCGAAATATCCGCTTGCAACGCTCCATGGGGAGCGTTGTCTTAGGATGTTTTATATATATGGAGATAAATTATGACTTGGAACTTAAATGACTTAAAAAAATTAACTAAACATCAAAAGATGGCATCTTTTCGTAGTCCATTCGAACAGAATGAACACTGTCCAGTATGTGACGAGCATGTTCCTGATGTTCGATATGAAGGCTCGGTTCTTGAATTAGAACAAATTGATGAAGATACCTGGATCTTGGCTGACGGCTCGGTTGCAGTAGAAGATGGCCACGGCGGATTGATGGTTTCATTATGTATTGATTGTGTGACTGAACACAACGCTATAGAAAAACGTAACAAAGGCTTACCACAAGATGATGATGGGCCTTATGACTGGTGTACCAAAACTCGCGTTGAGGTATGAATTTTAATTTCTTTCTTTTATTACAAGGAGGTATATATGGAAGAAAAACACATTGACGAGTCAATTCGTCAAGAAGCGAGTAGTTATTTGTATATTCCTGAGTTGAAGAACTCAGAAGTATTGCAAGTAATTGCAAATAGAAACCAACACTCTAAACCACAAGGAGGTAAACATGAGTAAAGGTGCAGATATATTTGACCCAGCAGATGTTGAGGTCGAAATCGATATGGCGAACGGTGAAAACGGAGAGTTGCTCCCAGAGCAATCAACTCCAGAATCAGCGTTCATTCCTGATACTAACGGTGATCCTGTAGGTTCTGAAAACAGAGCCGAGCAAGATGACATCGTTCTACCTGACTATTTCTACAAGAAGTATCAGTTGGATCTCGAGGGCAACCCGACATTCAACGCTGGTAGAATCGGCGGTATCATGAAAGTGTTCAATGAAAAGTACGGTACAGAGCCACACTTCGGCGACGACGAAGCTAAGGCTAGCAAAGAACGTGAATATTTCGACCTACAGGTTGAACAGATCGTTCTTGGTCAACGACCATTACTTGAAGTTGACCCACAAACAACTGGTATCAACTTTTTACAGTTGGCTACCAGAACATGGGCTGAGTTTTGTTCCATTGTATTCGAGTATCAAGAATCAATGTCTGAACAAGATCCAACCAAAGAGATACCAGAATGGTTGATTGAGCGCGAAGACAAAATGCTTCAGCTCGGTAGAAAATCCAGAATGTTGTCTCAAGCGTTAGCTACCATTGATAATGACTTTGGTCTTAAAGATGTGTCAATTAAAGTCGACAGAGTTAAAACTCAAGTCGAGTTAAGATTGCAAAGACTTGCGGAGTGGAATTACAAAAATATCGTAGACTCTTCTAAGTTCAGTGCACGCGTCATGACTACCCAAGCAAACAATGCAATGGATGTCGCAAGCGTAGCTTAACAATAATGGGGTAGAGGTTTTCGGTTATCTCCTGAGCTTCCTCTACCGCCCGTTGTCCGTGGAGCGTTAACCATGGAAGGTGTCTCCTTAACGACCACGCTGGGATGAAAAGCCCAGCACCTGTGTATATTGAAAAACGACAGAGGGGGATCTCCAGTTATGCCTCCTTCATTACAGGCTTGGTTCACCTTATGTCACAACGAACCACTTAATTTTTAACACTTGGAGGTGTGCTATGGGTTTAGATATGGCAGCCGGTTGGCTAGACAAAGAACAAGACAACAAACCTGTTACAGAGTTTGATTGGCGTAAACACGCGTCACTCAACGAGTACATGCGTCAGTTGTATTACAGCAAGCAAGGTAAAGAAGCACCGGTAGGTGTCATGGATTGCGAGTTTAATTGTTCAGATGTGTATCTTACTCGAGAAGATATTATTGATCTTAAACAAGCAATTCACTCAGGACAGTTGCCTAAAGCAAAAGATGGTTTCTTTTGGGGGCAAGATGCTCAAGAAGAAAGTGCTAAATATTACTTTGAAACAGATAAAGAATTTTGTGAACGAGCGCTTGCTTGGTTGGATCAAGGTAAAGTAGTTTGGTATAGTCCTTGGTGGTAACAAAAAAAGGAGTATTTTATGGCTTATCCAGAGCATATCGAAAAGTTAGCTAAACGCAAAGAAGAAATCAAAAGCGAAGAGCTAGCTAAAAAAGTATATTCAATAGAAGTAAGACCCGGTCGAATACAGACTTGGTATAAAGATGGTCGTGTAGTTACAGAATACCCACGCGACAAACGTAGAAAAACAACTGTAGATTACAGGAGGGTTAGATGAGCAGATTAAAAGATGTAATTATGGATGTCCAAGCTGACCTCGAAACTGTTGCTTCTAACAAACCGCATTTAACTCAGAATCAACTATTCGCTACTGTTTGTGTGATGCGTGATCTTAGAGAAGATGCCCAGAAAGTTGATTATGACTTTGTTAAAGAAGTCTACAACTTAGCTTTTGGAGACGAATCATGAACCACGAAGAACTAATGCGAGTTGCCCTCACAGGGCTTATTGTTTGTATCATTATATTATTGATCATTTAAAACTTAAGGCAGCTGGATACGACCATACTGGCCAGGTGCACCCTAAGCAGTTAGAAGCCGCAGGCCTACTGCATATCTGATACTAAAGCTGCCTTAATAATTTTTCACACAGGAGGTGTGCATGTCAGACGTATTTCAATTTCACGTACAAATATCAGTTGAAGAGTACGAAGTCGAACGCAAACGCAGTATTGACGAATTACCTGATTACACAAGTTATTCATTAGGTTTTACTGATCACTCTAATATTATTAATTCTTTTGATCAGATAACAGAAAAGATTCAAGAGTTATGTGAACTCTACCGAGTATCAGCAGAATCTGATACAAACATGCCGCTGCATGTCGGTGTATGGTTTACCACTCCTAGAGAAGAAGATGAAATAACTTTTGAACCTTGGGACAAAGAACCCAACCCCAATTGGACACCAACATTAATTAAAGGAGGTAAATAATGTTAGTTAAATGGCGTGCAACTCTTGCACATAAAGATTCTGAAGATATGCAAATAACTATTGAGTTTGAAGCACCTGAATTTTCGGATAATTGGAACTATAAACTTCTAGCTAAACTTGCTTTTATTGGGCAAATCACACAAGGCAAGAATCTTATAGTAAATAATGTAGAACCGATTGAAACCATGGAGGATTAATTATGCATTCAATCAAACCCACCAACCTAATGTCAGAAATTAAGCAGAATATGCGTGCTGGCATCAACTCAATGATCTGGGGTGGTCCAGGCATTGGTAAATCAGAAATACCACAACAAGTAGCTGACAGTCTCAAAATGACTTTGATTGACTTTCGTGCCAACTTGTTTGACCCAGTCGATGTACGTGGCGTGCCTCACATCCAAGCTGTAAAAGAAACAGGCGAACGTTTTACACGTTGGGCCGTACCTGATGTGTTTCCAATCGCGCAACGCGATGGTGATACAGGTATCTTGTTTATTGACGAGTTACCTACAGCTCCACCTGCAACACAGAATGCTTTCTTACAACTTTTGCTAACCAGAAAAATTGGTGATTACACATTACCTGAAGGCTGGTCTGTAATTGCCGCAGGTAACAGACTAACCGATGCCGCTGCTGTGTATCAAATGCCATCACCTGTAAGAAATCGTCTTGCTCATTACGAGCTTGAAGCTAACCTAGATGATTGGACAGCTTGGGCTTATGAAAACAATGTTAACCCAGAAGTTATTGGTTTCATACAATACAGACCAGGCCTTTTGTACAACTTCAGCGCTGATGAGTATGCGTTTCCAACACCCAGATCTTGGTCGTTTGTAGACAGAAAACTTAAATTTCAACCAGATGACGTCGACCATGATTCGTTGTTCTTTGGTATCTCAGCATTGGTCGGTGACGGTCCAGCTGGTGAGTTTATTGCATACAAAGAAATTGCTGACGAACTCCCTGATATTGACAAGCTGTTAGAAAACCCAACAACGTACAAGAAAAACGACAACCCTGCTATCTTGTATGCATTATCTAGTGCTGTTGCATCTAGGGCTAAGCCTGAGTTGATGAAAAACATTATGACGCTCAACAGTAAATTGCCAGTTGAGTTTCAAGTGATCTTAGTCAAAGGTTGTTTGGCTGTTGATCCAAATCTTAAATCCGACGATGCACTGCGTAAGTGGATTGTCGACAATGCTAACGTAGTTTTATAGGAGGTAATTATGGCTACAGTAAGAATGTCTCGACGTTTGTTGAGCGAAATCAGAAGCACTGCACGAGAAAAATTCAAAAAGGTTAATCCTTACAAAGATTTTCCTAGTGCAGATACTTGGGTAAATGAAACTTTTAAAAACAAAATTCCTAGTTTTGTAGAAAAAGCAAAAGAACATTTTGGTGGTGCATATATTAATTTTGACAAAGTAGAAGAAGTCAACAAACTTGATATTCACACTACTAAAATTGTACAAGATGACGATGGGGTTGAAGACCACATTAAAACGACATATAGATGTCCTTTTGATACATATACTACAATCCCAAAATTCTTAACAGAACGATATGAAGCTCTTTCTGTGCATTTGCCACGTGAGCATTTTCTTGTACAACAATGTGAAGCTGTTGATAAACACAACGAAGCTTGTCGTGACGGTGAACGTGAATACGTCAACAAAATTGAAGAAGCTATTGAACCATTTTCAACACTTAACCAAGCGCTCAAAGCTTGGCCTGCACTTAAAGATCTTGTACAAGATAAGTATGTGCAAAAAGTTTATGAAAAAGTAGAACGTAAAGCTAAACAACAGCAACAACGTGAACACATTGAAGTTCAAGAACAAGAACTTAATGAAGTGTTATTAACTGCAAACTTACTAGAGGACTAACATGGGCTACACGCAACAACCCAATATTTACCAAGGAACAGAACGATTAATTGATCCTGGTAGTTTTATTGCATACAACTTTTGTGGTGGTACAGGTTTTGCTTTTGTGAACTCTTACAAATGGCATATTCCAAAACAATATACAGATCGTAATGGTAATTTACATTCACCAGATCCGTTTATTGTATATTTATGTTCTAAACTCTATGGAACTACTGCTGCTTGGGGCGCACATGTTGGTTCAGGTCATGTACGAGATGGTTGGGAAGATCAAGATCCAAACCATTATTATTCAAGACACCCTGAATACAGACCAAAAGATTGGCCTGAAGGTAAACAACCCATGTATAAATATGTATCTAAATATTTTTTACCTGTGTATCAGTTAGATATTCAAGGAGTTATTGATTTAGATAAAGACAGTTATGAACATTATGGTTCTACTTTTCAACATATTAATAATCAATGGAAAAGAGTATTTAAAACTCAACAAAAAAACCATCGATTTAAATATTACGATAAAAATAAGTTGTTTAAAGATATGGATGTTCAACAATCTAATAACCCAGAACTTATTCAATTTGCAAAAAAACAAATGGATAACTTTGAAAAACGTAAAGCGCAAGTTTTATTACGTAAATTACAATCTTAGGAGATTTTATGAATGATTCTTTTGTACGTGCACGATCACGTCTTATTCTTGACAGTCCATTTTTTGGTACCTTATGTCTTAGACTCAAACCTGTAGAGCGTGACGATATAGATACAGGTGCCACTGATGGTAAACATTTGTTTTACAATCCTATCTGGTTTGAAAAACTTAGACCCGAAGAACGTATAGGTTTTCTTGCTCACGAAGTTATGCATGTTGTATTTATGCATCACACACGTAGACAAGAACGCCATGCAGAAAAATGGAATGTGGCTGCAGATTACGTTATTAATCTTATTCTTAAAAGTAATGCTTTTATTCTTCCATCGGGTGGTCTTCTCGATGAACAATACGCCGACATGACTACCGAGCATGTATACAGTATATTGCCCGAACCTCCAGAGGGCTTTGGCGCCCTGTTGAGTGCTAAAGGTGCTGGCGATGTTCTAGACCACCCTGATGCAGGATCCAGTGAATCTGTTGGTGCTGTTGAATCTCAACTAACTGTTGCAATACAACAAGCAGCTGAACAAGCAAGAGCACAAGGCAAACTACCTGCTAACATGAATACTCTTATTGAAGATATTGTAAAACCTAAAGTTGATTGGCGTGCAGTACTTGCAAGATTTTTGCGGGCTAATACCAATTCTGATTTTAGTTGGATACGGCCTAACCGACGTTTTATCTGGCAAGGTATGTATCTTCCTTCTATGTACAACCCTTGTCTTGAAGAAATTGCTATTGCAGTTGATACATCTGGTTCAGTAAGTGATGAAGAATTACAAACTTTTACCAGTGAAACATCTCATATTTTGCGTGATCTAAGTCCAGAACGTATCCATTTTATTCAATGCGATACTGAAGTTCACAAAGATGATGAATACACACGTGAATCATTACCACTCAAAGTTGAGTACCAAGGTCGAGGCGGAACTATGTTTAGTCCTGTTATTGATTACATTAACGAAAAGCACCCACGTGTAGCTGCGTTAGTGTATCTCACTGATTTAGGTTCAGACGACTTTGGAGATCAACCCCCTTATCCAGTTCTCTGGGTAACTACAGAAAAAGGAGAAGCGCCTTATGGTGAAATCATCGAAATTTGAACAGCACGCTAAAGAATTTGGTGTATCTGTTCTAACTGGAGGTGCAGTAGTTCTTGGCTTATTAGCCATTGCAACATCATTGCATCATTTTATTATGCTAGTGGGCATCCTAGTTGCTATGGGATGTACTGCTTATTTATTGTGGAGACTAACTGATGGGTAATATTATCGCATCTGCAACAACCGCTCTATGGATTCTCATTGAGCTAATTCAATTTGCCTATATGGCATACCTTATGTGGAGGGACAAAAACAATGTTATGGATAGGCATTTTCAGCGCGCTAGGTCTGTTGCTGCTGGCGCTTAAAGCTGGCGGTCGTAAGACTATTGGTAATGATATTTTTGTTGACGTACTAATTACCGTCACACTTATGGTGTGTTTTTACGGCACATTCAGCGGCATGGCTGCTGCCATGGTTGGTGGTTTATGTGCGTCAATTACTTTATTTATTATGAAGAAAACTATGGTCCATGAAAAACTTGTAGTTGAGAAAAAACCAATGAAGTTTTACAAACTTGACCTTAGTAAACCAACAATACGTTGGAAAGAATATCAACCAGACTGGCGTAAATAAAAGGTTCCCTAACTTCCTTACTCATTAAGGAACCTTTTAAAAGATTAATTTACGATACGTAAATCCACATTTCTAATGTGCCAGTCGCAACATCACTACCTGGAGCTACTTGACAGGTGATATCAATAGTATCATCTGAAGAGTACTCTACAGGTGCCATGTTTGCATCTTGATGATCTTCACCACCAGCTTGGCCGATTGTTGAACCATCAATATACTTATCAGAATCAGACCCGTCACCGACGTCTAATACTAATGAAGTAGCCCCATCTAAATCAGAAGATTTGATTTTGATGTCATGTAAAGTTTCACCAGCAAAGATATCTACCATTTGGTAAACATCAGCAGCATTAGGTGCAGCAGTTACATTAAATTTAGCATATCTAACACCAATCGCTCCACTTGGAAACGGTTTGAATGATTGATTGCCACTAACCATGTCACTTGAAAAAGTAGCCATAATTTCACCTTTATTGTTATATAACACTTAATTGTGTCATACTTAAAAAACATAAAGCATTCAGGATGAATGTCAACTAAAAATTATGGATGATTTTCAATGTCAAAAGTTTACGTAAAACGTAATCCAGTACACCCCTACCGATATTCAGATCCAAACGATCTACCATTTATACAATGGAAATTAGTTAGTAAAGGCATAGCTTTTAATATGGTCCATAGTAAACAAATTGGTTGGGAACGAGCAAAGAAAAACGAATATGAACAATGGTGCATGCAAATGCAAAAGTTTAAGGAGAAACTATGACTGACTATTGTATAAAAGCTAGTGAAACTAGATCACGAGATATATGGATAACAGACGCAAAGTCTGAAAAAGAAGCTAAAACAAAAGCCGAAATTATATTTCAAGAAGATTATTTTAACCCTGAGAAAGATACTATTAGTTATAACTTTCATAGATATTTAACCCGCCCTACAAAAAAACGAGATCCTTATGAATAAAGTTTATTTAGACTTTGAAACTTATTATGATACTGAACTTTCATTATCAAAGCAGACTACATTGCAATATGTACACCACCCAGAATTTAAAATCTGGGGCGTAGGTATTAAATTTAATAATGAACCCACAGAATGGTTCGGTGAAGATGAATATTTAGATGCATTACAAGAGATCCCCTGGGAAGACTGTGCTGTAATTTGTCACAATACTCTATTCGATGCTTACATACTTACACAACACCTTGGTTTATATCCAGCATACTATTACGACACAGCTGCCATGGCCCGTGGTTTGTATCCAAATCAATCTGCGTCTTTAAAAGCGACCGCTGAACGTGTATTTCCTAACGATGAAACTATGCGTAAAGGAGAAGAGTTAATTAATGCAAAAGGTATACGTGATTTAAACCCCGAACTAGACGAACAAATTGGAGGGTATTGTATACAAGACGTAGATTTAACTTATGCAATCTTTCAACAATTTATACAAACATACCCTCAAGAAGAATTAGATGTAATAGATCTCACCTGTCGTATGTTTGTTGAACCAAAACTTACATTAAACAGTGAACTATTAATAACCCACAAAGAAGAAACAAAACAAAGAACTTTAAATCTTATTGAAAAATCTGGCGTAACAAGAGATGTACTTGCATCTCAAAAAAAGTTTGCTGAACATTTAGAAAGTTTAGATATTACTGTACCAACAAAGAAAAGCCCTAATACAGGACAACAAATCCCTGCTTTTAGTAAAACAGATTCTGCATATATACAAATGCAAAACATGTATCCAGAATACAAACACTTATGGGACGCCAGGGAAGCTGTAAAATCACGACTAGAAGAAACCCGTGCACAAAGATTTTTAGAAAACATTAACCCTGATGGTACATTTCCAGTACCGCTTAGATATTATGCAGCGCACACTGGGCGTTTTGGTGGTACAGACAGTCTTAATTTACAAAACTTACCCAGAGGATCTGTCTTACGTAAAGCACTTACAGCTCCTGAAGGTCAACGTTTATTTGTTGCTGATTTATCAAACATCGAAGCGCGTATGCTTGCATGGTTGTCTAATCAACAAGATTTACTTAACGCATTCGCTGCTGGCCGTGATGTGTACAGTGAATTTGCTTCTCAAATTTATGGAAAACCTGTAACAAAAGCTGACAAACTAGAACGTTATGTTGGTAAAACAGCTATTTTAGGGCTGGGTTATGGTATGGGCCATGAAAAATTTAAATATACTCTTAAAGTTGGTACTCCTTCCGTTGATATTACAGAAACTACTGCTATGTCAATTGTTAGTCAATATCGAGCTATGTACCCCAACATACCACAGCTGTGGAATGCATTTAAATATCATTTATTTACTATGGCTGTAACTAACAAAGATAATAAAGTTCCTTATGGACCTTTGTTTATTAAATCAAAAGCTATTGAGCTGCCAAATGGTATGCATTTAAATTATCCAGGACTTATTTATGAAAATGGCAATCATATGTATAACTCAGGTAAAACAATGATTAAAACATATGGGGCACGCCTTGTAGAAAATGTAGTACAAGCGTTAGCCCGGGCCGTAATTGTTGAACAAATGTTAGCTGTGCACCGAATGCCTGAAGTATCAGTTGTATTACAAGTCCATGATGAGATTATATCTATTGGGTCAAATATTAATCCAGACGAGACACTTAACAAAATTATAGATATAATGAAAACACCTCCTCTTTGGTGTTCAGATTTACCACTTGACGCAGAAGGAGGACATAGTCAACAATATGACAAATGAAAAATTTAGTTTTAACAAGAAAAAAGGGGGATTCAATTATTCTACAACAAGATGATCAGGAACTATGTAAAGTAACTGTTACTCATGTAGGCCTTAAACAAGTTAAACTTGCTTTTGAAGCAGATTCATCAGTTATCATTGACAGGGAAGAAGTATACAATTTAAAAAATAAAACATAGGAGTTAAACATGGAGCTAGTTTTCCTCAAAGCCAAGCAAAAGCTTGCAAAAAAAATATCTAAACAAGGAGTGACACCTTATCCACTGATTAAAAATTTTACATCAGTACACAAATCAATCAAAAAAGATCCAAGTAAGTTATTAACAGAACTTACAAAAGCGGCCTCAGCTGGTATGTGTTTACACAAAGGACCCCTTAAACGTGAGTTAAACAACGAACCTCGAGCGTTGATGACGGACCGTGTAGCATCAACTCATTTACTTGTTCTTGATTTTGATAATATTCAATTACCTTTACCAAAGAAAACTGAATTAAACACACAAGACCTAGAAAATTTAGCTGAACAACTTGTACAGCAATTACCTCCTGAGTTTCACGATGTAACATACATTGCACAAGCCAGCGCTTCATTAGGATATAAAAAAGAATCTGTTTCTTTACACATCTTTTTTATATTAGAAAATTCTATACACCCCAAAGTATTAAAAGAAGCACTTAAATTATTAAATTATGAAACACAATTTTTAGCAGAACGATTAACTCTGTCTGCAAATGGTCAAAGTTTATCTTACAAACTTGATCCAGGCGTAGCTGACAACTCTAAAATTATTTATATTGCACCCCCTACTTTTATTGATGGTGTAAAAGATCCAATACAAGGTTCACGTTTTGTGTTAATCAACCGTGGATCATCAACCTTAGATCTTTCTACATTATTGTTTTCTGTTAACCCAGAACGAGTGCACAACTTAGGCGTACAAATAAAAGATAACTTAAGAAAACAATTAAACTTACCAAAGAAAACAACTAAAACCAGCACAATTACTATTGCTGGAGAACCACAAGAGGTATTACAAAACCCTGATAAGATGACAATCGAAGTAAGCAGGGTTGCAGAACCTTATGTTAATTGTAATGTTAATGGCGGTGACAGTGCTGGATATTATTTTTTATTAACGAGCCCACATTACATGTATAACTTTAAAGGTGAACCTATTTGGGAAATACAAAAAGCAGATCCAGACTTCTATAAAAATATCTTTGAAATATTTGCAGACAAAATAGATCAGGATAAAAAGTTAAGACCAATTGCTTTAAGAGATTTTTACACTGACACTTATTACAACGGAATTTATGATGAAACAATTGAACAATTTACAGACGAATACCCACTTACTCCAACAAATAAACAATCGATTGAAGATTTTATGCGTTCTCATAGTCGCCCTCCCTTGGATTACGTTCCTGACGCTCGGGTTGTATTTGACCCGTCTGTTAATAAAGGTATCCAGTTAGAAGAAGCACCTTACTATGTAAACTTATATAGAAAAACTCCTTACATGTTACAAGCATCAGAAGATGCACCTGAATTAGAATATGGGACAGCACACAAACTTCACAGCGCAGCTCCCTTAACTGCGAAGTTGTTGTCCCATGTTCTTGGCTCAGGTAAAACAGAGTTTGAACACTTTATTAATTGGCTTGCATACATTTACCAGAATAAACGCAAAACAATGACAGCATGGATTTTTACTGGTGTACCAGGCACCGGTAAAGGGTTGTTAATCCATAAAGTACTTAAACCTTTATTTGGTGAACAACAAGTACCAATGCGAGCGCTAGAAAACATAGAAGAACAATTTAATTTATACATGAGAACAGCGCTCTTTCTTGTAGTTGACGAATTTAGGATGGCAGATTCAGGTTCAGTTGGTAAAATGGCAGATAAATTAAAACATCAAATAACAGAACCTAATCTTACTATTCGCGCAATGCGTACAAACCAAATTGAGCTGCCAAGTTTTTGTAATTTCTTATTTCTTACTAATAGAGGCGATGCGGTAAAAATAGAAGATGGGGATCGTCGTTACAATGTAGGCCCCAGACAAGAAGTAAAATTAGAAAAAGCTCATCCTGAGTTACTTACAAACATGACGCAGCTAGAGACTGAGTTGTACACTATAGCAGGGATATTAAATAAGTTTAAAGTAGATCAACGCATGGCACATACTGCGTTAGAAAATGAAGCTAAAACACAAATGAAAGAAATTTCTATGTCAGTACTTGAAGAGTTTGCTTTTGCAATTCGACAACGTAATCTCGAATATTTTATTGATGTATTAGAAATACCACTTACAAACACTTTTGACGCCGGTGGTATAAGTACAGCACAACGCTATGTTAAGGATTGGGTTGCACGTGTAGGTCAAGACATGTGTATACCTATGTCTCACTTTAAATTAGTTTACGATATTCTTACCGATAGTCGTAATAAACTTTCACAAAGAGACTTTACTAAAGCAATGTCTAGACTAAATATAACTACAGCTGTCAAGCGCATACAAAGTAAAACAGTCAGGGGGGTTGTATTAACTTGGAAATTAACTAATACTATACGAGAAGACATAATAGAAAATCATTTTGAAGAAAACGATTTAAAATTAATTAAAGAGAGTTAATATTATTCAATGAGTGAGCTTGTACAAAACAAGCGTCCAGATCAAATAGATGTCAAAGAACTGGACAAACCCACGGAACTGGGCCTAATACCTGCATGGTCCCATTCGGCTTTAAAAACATACGAAGCCTGTTCCTATAGATCTTACATTGCTAAAGTAAAAAAAGTACAAGAAGACTTTGGACCAGCAGCTGCGCGTGGTACTAATATACATTTACAAGCAGAAGATTATGTTAAAGGAGAACTTACTGAATTTCCTGATACCCTTAAAAAATTTGAACCTCAATTCGAAAAGCTCAAAACTCTTTTTGCAGATGCAAGAGTTGAACTTGAAGGTGAATGGGGTTTTACAATTGATTGGGAACCCTGTGGTTGGATGGCTCCTGAAGTATGGGGTAGAGTTAAATTAGACGCTATTGTACATGAAACAGAAACATCAGCGCGAGTCATTGATTATAAAACAGGTAAACAATTTGGTAATGAGATAAGTCATTCACAGCAAGCTTTAACTTATGCTATAGGAAGTTTTATGCGTTACCCAGAATTACAAAGCGCTAATACAGAAATATGGTATTTAGATCATGGAACAACTATGGAACAAACATATACAAGAGATGAAGCTATGATGTTTATGCCAACATTACATGAACGCGCAATAACTATGACTACTGCTACAAAATTTCCACCAAACCCTAGCAATTACAATTGCAAGTGGTGTTCGTATGGTAAGGGTGAATACCCTATTTGCGAATGGGGAATAAAATAAGTATAATAAATACTTAACAACGAACAAATAACAACGAGGAACGAATCATGGAAGATATTCCTGCTTACGAGCATCAAACAGAAACCACTAACTTTATTCTATCTCACCCACGCTGTCTTATTACATCAGATCCAGGTACCGGTAAAACACGAGCCGTGCTTGATGCTATTACAAAAATACCAGGCCGCACTCTTGTACTTGCACCTTTATCAATACTTGAAGCTGCTTGGGTTGAAGATATAATAAAGTTTCAACCAACTATTAAATATGGAGTAGCATATGCTAAAAACCGTAAAAAAATATTTTCAGACCCTTCCCACGAAATGGTCATTACTAACTTTGAAGCTGTCAATTTTTTACACAAAAATAA
>Ga0208899_1000291_pt1 | contig 35069 bp, 51 predicted proteins | sample VirMetDEL_Nov_24_FD_184518 | JGI IMG/M metagenome (GOLD analysis project Ga0208899, IMG submission 184518) | Aqueous microbial communities from the Delaware River and Bay under freshwater to marine salinity gradient to study organic matter... | ecosystem: Environmental > Aquatic > Marine >... | reverse complement strand
AGCAGTTAGATCTTTAAATCTGACATCATATTCAAAGTTGCCCGTCTTACTTGTGAACATAACTCCAACTAAGCTATGCCCAGGCTTTGCTTTTGCGTGCTGATCTTTATATGTATTCATAATTACCTCACTATACTTGGCGTGTTAGATCGTCTATGGTGGATTCTTTAACAGCTCCTGTAGTGCTATGTGTCGCGCAGTCCATAGCTTTCTGCTTGGCTTTTATCTTCGCCAAGACTGCATCTATCTTAACAACATCAAAGTCATCAGCTTTTAGTAAATCAATCAAGCTTTGGCCATCACACAGAACGTTTAGTGCAAGCGAACCAGGCGCATACTTGGTTTCACCGTCAATGCGCTCCAACATTGAATTAACTTTAGAAGCCCGCTTTTCGTATGTTGTCGGCGGATCACCAATATTAAAAATTGATACCAAATCATCCCAAGGCAAGCCAAGAATATGTCGTGCTCTTTGCTCTACGATAATATGCACTTTAATTTCCCCTTTGCTTGTTCATAATTACACCTAAAGCTCTTCATCCAATCCACGCATATGCTGCCTGTACCATTTTTCACATGCTTTAACAAAATTATCATCTGTTGCTGTAATTGTTGGGCCATGAAACCATCCACCATTGCATATCTGGTCGTCTGAAAGCCCAGCTTCATCGTCTGACCCTAAAAATATATAACTTTCCTTGTCATCAGTTGAACGCTTGTAAAACGAGAAAGTTTTATTTAGCTTTCGTGATTTTATTGTGTGCCTCATAACCATTTTGATTACCTCAAGCTTCGACTTCTTCCACTGCAAGACCTAACTTAACAGCTAATTCCGGCTCATGTTCTACGACTAACTTTGCGAACTTCTGTGTCAGCATCGCTGTTGCGTAAGAGTTTGGCCACCGGCGGCTAGGTGCTCTATGACCCTCAAGAAATTCAACCACATATTTTTGAGTGTCTTGGCTTGGATACCAACGATCTCCATTGTCTTTTGACATTCCAAAATCAGCCCAAAGATTAGGGAATTCTAAAGTCGCTTTTTTAATGTAAGTAGCCATTTCAATTTCCTCGTTGTTTGTTGTCTATGAGTAAACTATATACTATTAGACAACTCTTGCAATGATTTCTATAGATCGTTTTGTCTTGGTCTTATATGTTTTTATAACTCTCTGGTTAATTCCCATTCGAACACTTTGCAGCCACTCATGAGCATGTCGTTGTAATCTTCCAGTTCTGGCCATCGCACAATTACCCGCCGTACGTCGTTGTTACTTAATATATTCTTGTTGGCACAGGCAAAAGCAGCAGCCAAGCCGGTTCCATTAGTGTCATTATCTGCAAATATGTAGAGCGTATCGACGCCGGAAGGTGCTTTGAACCTCTTCATCAGTGAAGAGTTGAGAGTTGACCAGACAGGTACTTTGTAGAGCTGGTGGGCACTCAATGCCGTTTCGATGCCCTCAGCTATTCCTAGTGTTGATTTTGGTTGGAATAACTTGACTGAAATTGAGCCACTATACTCCTGTAGTGATAGTGCTTTTTTCTGCACTTCAACCTTTGCTTTTGTTGCCCCGTCCAGGTACGTAACATGCCGCTGTATGGCCTCTGAATACTCATTTGAGGCGATTGCGTATATACATGGTAACTTACCACCAGTTTCAGAGTTGTATTCACCTGCGCTGTATTTAACGCCTCCCGTGGGTAGTTGTGTTATACCTCTTGAATTGAGATATCTTTCAGCGTCAGTACCTCTTATTACAGATAGTGACTTGAATCGCGCTACAGCCTGGTTTAAATTGTTGTTTACTTTTGGTGTTTGATGCTCAGTTGAGAAAGCGTTGCCAAAGGCTTGATCAATCTCTTTTGCTAGAGTCTTAAAGTCCTTGCCCGTTGATAGCTTCAAGAGCTCCCATAAATCACCGCTACCACACACGCAAATCCATGACCCTGAGCCGTCTTGATCATCTATCCTTAGCTTCCCTTTTCTCCCGCACATTGGGCACTCGCCTTTGTGATGGTGCCTTGGATTGACGGGCGGCAAGCTGTAATACTCTAAAATTTGCGGGGTTTTACCTTTAACGAAATCAGTCGTTTTCATGCTTTACCCCCTAGCATATCCCTAAGCTCCCTGAGAACCTTTGAGCCTCTTTCTCTAGTCTCTTTACTTATTAGTGGTGTCTTTGACTTGGCGCGACGTATGTTCTGCGACTTAATGTAGTTTCTTGTCTCGATTGATGCTGTTGATGGTGATTTGTTGAACTTGTTTGGCCAGTGACTAAATTTATTCTTAAACATATGGGCTGCCCAGCCTTCAGAATATAGCTTTCCTTTGGCCCTCATTTCTCGTATATAGCCCAGCAACTCACTATAAAACTGCTGTTTGTCCTTGTTTGTTGGTGCCAGCTTACCCTTTAGCTTTTCTATTTGTCGGCTTTCGTCAACATCAACATCTTGGCCACCAACAGACTTAAAGCCACATTTAGGGCAAATGGGCGTCTTTGCTGGCTTCATGTAAGTGCATTTTGGGCATTCTTTGGGCTTAGCTTCTATTTTCTCTATTTCTTTCTGTATCTGTTTGGGCGTGTCTTTGCCGTCATTGGTGCTCTTTAGCTCGTCGTATTCAATTGAATCTGGGTATCCTAGATTGTGAACTGTTCCAGAATGATCAAACACTATAAGCACGTCCTTGCCTTTAGCTATCCTTAGACCGCGACCAAGGCACTGCAACCATCTGATTTCTGATTTTGTTGGCCTCGCATAAATAATACATCTGACATCAGCGTCGAACCCAGCGACCAGCACACCAACATTACATATTACTTTTGTTATGCCGCTTTCGTACCTATAAATAATGTCCTGACGCTCATCGTGTGGCGTCTTGGCTGTCATTACTTCTGCTGTGATCCCAGAACCGTTGAAGCGGTTACATACTTCATTAGCGTGGGCAACGTTGCAGCAAAATGCAATTGTCGGCAAATCCTTGCCATTTTCTAGCCAGTTCTCAACTATATTCCCAACTATGACTGAATCACCCATGATTTCAGCCACTTCCTGCTCTTTGTAATCCATACCAAAACCAGCAGTATTGCTCTGCTTGACATTACTTAGATCCGGCTTGGTTGGTGCGTAAAACTCATAGTCAGATAAGAACTTCTGATTAATCAGCTCTCGCATTGTCGTTGGCTTGACGAAATGACCATAGTATTTACCCAGCCACGGGGCGAATGGCGTACCACTTAGGCCTACCACTGGAAAAGTGGCCTCCTCGATAATCTCTAGTAATTTGACACGCCTGATATGACACTCATCAACAATCATCAAATCAATATCACTTGGAAAGTCACGCCTGATCAACGTGTCAGCACTAGCTATCTGAATTAGGGCTTTAGGGTCATAATCTGGATGGTCACGCCAGATCAGGCCCGCTTTAGGTAGTCCGTATTCCTCAAACCTTGCAGCTGTCTGAGTTACCAGCACGGTATAGGGAGCTACAAATAGCACTCTTTTGCCGCGCTCTATAAATGACTGTACCAAATAAGATGCTACTGCTGTCTTACCGAATCCTACCGCTGCTGAAATTAGGTGTGTTCTTTCTTGCTTCCACCCCTGGCGAAGCATGGCTATAGCTTTCTGTTGTTTTGGTCGTAGTTGTTCAAATTGCATATTATCCCCTTGCTAGTAGCAAATTAGGTTGGTTTTACTGGCCTTTCTTTTAATCCTCTAATTACCTTGACCAGTCTTGAATTAGCTTCATGTCGTGCTCTATTGTGCTTCTTATGCTCTGTTGCCTCTAGTTCGTATTCTACCTCATAGACTGCGCTGTACTTCTCAGCAATCGCTTTGCCGTGGTTTAAGCCAGTGATGCCCACCAGCTCCGCAAACCTCTCGTCAAGCCACCTCTCATCGTGCTTGTGGCGTACCTTTGGCATTATCATTTTGTTTTCTCCACAAGGTCATCTTAGAGCGGTTAGTCAGGGATATAGCAAACCCCTTATTCCTAGCCACTCTATTGGTTTACAAGCAAGCTGAACAGTATCAGCGACCGTTTCTCATCCATGATGGTACGTCCAGACCATTAACCCTGACATTACCGCTGTTTATCCGCGCTCTAACGTCATTCAACTTGCAGGTGTTACCTTGATTGCTTATTTAACGCCCTAAGCTCTGGCAGTGTGTGGAACTTGCTTTATAGAGTGTCACGCCCACAAAGAATGATTCTCATGCGCGGTAGGTCTGAACAGAACTTGAGGAAAAATGGGATTTGGCTATAATGGCTTTACGCCGGACCGGTTTGTCATTTTTCATGGTTTGTAATGTCAGACCGGGTGCGAACCGGCATTTAAGTAATATAGCCCCGTTTTCCGATTTGGTCAACGGGGTTTTTTATCATTATAATACTGTTTTTTGGTCAAACCCCCAGAGCTAACCATTAGAGCTATTTTCATCTATTTTCAAAACACACCCCAGCAATACAATTGCAAAAAGCCTAGGTTTATGTTTATGCCAGTTCGTCAACGTGTTTAAACTAACGCCTGTTATTTCAGAAACAGCAGTGAGGCTTTTTAGCCCTACGCTTTTTGCTTGCTGTGCTGGTGTCATTAAATAACCTCCACAAAAATTGCATCAAGCTCATCAGCGTAAAGGTCAGCATCAACGATAATTTTGTGTGTAGGCTGGAAGCTTAAGCGAGTATCATCAAAAGTGGTGAAAAGCTCGCTTTTAGCGTCCCAGTAATAAGTTGCAGTGTTGTTAGTTGTTGATTTGTTGATAGTTTCCATTTTATTTGCCTCGGTATCTCTAGTTGATGTAATCATTATACCCAACTATTTAAAGAAAGCAAGGTTTATTTTAAATTATTTGTAGGAAATGTAAGATATAGCCCTATCAATTTGACTCATTCCGCTACGCTCCATTATCAATTTATGCGTAGGTTAGCTGTCACCTCCAGCAACGGCCTCTCTCATATCGTTTATCACTGCTTCGGGCGTGTATCCATGTGAAAACCATGAGTGATAATGGTATTGCTGCAACTTAAAATCAAAACCAACTTCTTTCGCTCTTTCGTTTAGCGTTTCTAGCCATTGATCGTAAGTTTGCCCATCAAGTTTCATTGCTTTCTACCCTCTCTTTACGCTCTAAGTTAAGCTTGTCCGAACAAGCGCGGTTCATTGCACGCTGAATGCTATCTAGTTGACGCCAGCTGTGGCCTTTAACTTTCTTGATCTTGTGGCAACGCTCGCATGTGAATATTCGTGAGTATTTATGCCTTTTCATTCTAAGCCTACTCGCCCAGCTGGCGGTATGTCTGAACATTCGTAACAACCTGAGTGCGTTGCGCCCTTAGTTAATTCCCAGTAAGTTGGTTCTGAATAGTATATTTTGTCTTTTTCTATTTGCACTCTTGTTATGCCGCCACACTCTTTGCTTGCTGTGCTGGTGTCATTTGCCAAAATCCTCATAAATCCAAACCAATTCATAACCGCTAACACCCTTTAGCCCTGAAAACAAAACCCTGTTATCTCCTTTTTTATATACATGGCATTTGCCGTAACCATCAACAGCCCATCCGTAACGGCTCACGCCGCCACCTTCTTGATTTTTGTTTTTGCTACTCGTTGCCATTCGCCAGCCCCATAATTTGCTTCAGAAACCCATGCGTAAAACTTGCTGCCTTCCTGTTTTGCTTCTCTGATAACGTTCTTTTTTAGCCCTAAAACCGCGATTAATTTAGTCATTTTATTTTGCCTCGGTATCTCTAGTTGATGTAATCATTATACCCAACTATTTAAAGAAAGCAAGGTTTATTTTAAATTATTTGTAGGAAATGTAAGATATAGCCCTATCAAAACAAAGAGTGTGGTATTTTTCTTTGAACCATAAAGGCCATTCTATAGAATAGTCTTGTGTACAAAATGTGCTCCTAAATCCCATTATTTATCCACTATGATTTTGTAGACTATCTCAGACCAATCATTGCCTGCCTCTTCTTTTATAGCATCACGCACCCTATACACAGGTACTCCCAGTGATTCAGCTATGGTACTGACTACATCACTCTTCCTGACTACGTAGTGTTCGCCTACCAAGAAATTCAGCGCTTTGATTACTTCTTCGTTCATTGTCTTACCTCCAAACATAACATCTATATTTCTTCAACAAACCTTTTCAGTCTTCCACACTTAGAGCATGAAAAAACCTGTATATGCTTTCTGTCGGTATCGCAAAGGTAGGGTGATAACTTAATTTTTGATAACCCACCCAGCGAATCCAGCGACTCAGTAACACATTCAAACTTGCTTTTTGTCACTTCGCTACTAAGTAGCTCCCAATCATGCTTGCAAAACATCGTTTGATACCCTCCCGTTTCGATACCTTAACTATATACTCCCAGTAAACTTAATCAAGACCGTTTGGTTATATGCTAGTAAACTTTTATGCTAAAATAATTGTTTAATGTTAAATAGATTAGTGTACTATGAGTAAACACTTTGAGGGCTTATGAATGGATCTTAGAAAAGCTATATTAAACGAAATGAGCAAAAAAGGCGTTACCAGATCAGAGTTAGCTGATCAGGCAGGCTATACACGGGGATACATCAGTCGCATTTTAGACGATGGTGGGAGCATTAAACTAAACAGCATACGCGCTCTAATACGCATCGCTAAAGTGCTTAACGTTAAAGTTTGGCGGCTGGTTAAGAGGGCTGAGGAAAAGGGTGACGATGACTGACTTACTAGAGTTTATTGAAGGGCAGCTAGATTGCAAAGCAGGTCGGGCAATACCAGAAAATGCGTCTAAAGCTAGGCTTGCAGGCTATGACTTAGAATACCAACGAGAGGAAATGAACAGTAATGGATATAACGGAACGTTTAGCGGAAATACAGAAGACACTGAAAGCGCCAAAGAGTCAATTTAACAGCTTTGGTAAGTACTCTTATAGAAACCAAGAGGACATCTTGGAAGCTGTTAAACCTCTACTTGGTGGCTGTGCCTTAGTGGTAGGTGATGAAATAGTGTCTATTGGTGATCGAGTCTATGTGAAAGCTACGGCAACTCTGATGTACGGTGAAGCAAAGCTAAGCAATACGGCATACGCTCGTGAGCCAGTGATGAAGAAGGGTATGGATGAATCACAGATTACAGGCGCTGCTAGCTCTTACGCTCGTAAGTATGCGCTTGGTGGCTTGTTCTTGGCCGACGACACCAAAGACGCTGATTCAACAAACAATCACAAACCTAATAAGCATCAGGAGTGGGCGGCACTACTAATCGGATACAAGCAAGCCAAAGAAGATGATGCGCTACTAACTGAATTTGAGGCTAAGGACAACGACTTCGTGGCTGAAGCTTGGAAGTACCTAAACTCTACAGATCGAGCGCAAATAAAAAAGATAATAGAACAGGAAAGAGAGGCAAGAAAGAATGGCTAAAGGCACAGTAAACAAAGCGATCATCTTGGGCAGATTGGGCCAAGATCCAGATGTCAGGCAGACGGCAAGCGGCACTAGTGTTGCAAATTTAAGCGTAGCGACCAATGCGCTCGGCTCCAAAGATGAGCAAGGAAATCGACAGGATGCGACAGAATGGCACAGGGTTGTTCTATTCGGTAAGACTGCGGAGATAGCCGGTCAGTACCTCAATAAAGGCTCGCAAGTCTATATAGAGGGAAGGCTGCAAACTACCAAATGGCAAGATAAAAACGGTCAAGATAGATACACGACTGAAATTATTGGTAATGAAATGCAGTTCATTGGCGGTCGTGACGACAATACAAGTGCGAATCAAGGTGGCAGGTCTAATCAGCAAGCGGCACCGACACCGCAACCGTTGGCAACTGATGATTTCGGGGACGACATACCTTTTAGTTAAGTCCCTTCTAGCGGTCGGGACATAAAAAAATAGGCCGCTTTAAACTTTAATGGGTGATCACATGACTAAACTAAAGAAAGCAGGGCTAACCGTTGTTGGTTGGGTAATGTTCTTGTTAAACACGTTGCTGGTCGCAGGGCCAGCTATTGTAATCGGCTGGATCAGCGTTATAGCAACGATTGTTTCTGCTGCTACGGCGATGGTCACAAACGGACTGATAGACTTACACAAGCAAATAGACAAGGCCCGCAAGCGTATAATATCAAATGATATATAGATTGACTATTTTATAAACTTATAGTATAAGGGCTAAAACTACCATAGGTAAGGACTATGGACACTGACGTGATGATAGACGAAGCAAATAGACACGCAGAAGCAGTATACAGGGCGCTTTGTATTGTTGCAGACGATACCAATACCCAAGCTGCTTTTCGTGCTCAACACGAGGCCTTAGGGCTAATTGCAGCTATCGACAGACTAAAGGATTTACTTGTTGAAGCTGCATAAGCAGGAGTTGGCTTATAACTATTTAGTATTTTATTTCTTTGGCTAGTGAGTTTACTATCATTAAACAGTTGAGTAACAGTAAATAGAGGTAACAAGATGACTTTATCAAGCGAATCAGTATATGACTCACAGTACCAATTGATCTGCGAGGACGACAATATGTATGAAGACCTCAAGCAGGCAGTGTCAGAAAGCGTAGTGAATGCCGTGCTTGTCTACAACGACTGGGCAGGCAAGGCTGAGGAAAACTTAGAAATGCTAGGCCTCGATCACGCCAAGCACCGCGAATACAGTTTTGCAAGTTGGCTGGCGTTTGCAATGACCGAAGATGACCGCAACGTCTTATCGATTGACATTCGCCGCGTATTTTACGGTATGGCTGATCGTGATGCAGCTAGCAGCCTAGGGGATTTCTACGCTAACTTTCTGGAAGCTAACGGGATGTTGGAAGTCATGCTTTCTGATTTGGGGATGAAATAAGATGTTAATTGATTACAAAGACGAGATATTAATCACACTAGCTTTTATAGTTACGGTTTGGCTTATATTGACAATTTGGAAGGAAAACATGCGAGATTTTACAGGGTATAAAGTATACAAAATAAACGGCGATCTTAAAAAAATAAAGAGGTCTGACGGACTGAATGCAAGCGCAAAAGAGATTGATTTGATGCTTTCTAAAGATCTGCCATTTGAGATAAAAATCAAGAATCGACAGGGCGTAACAGTTAAGCAAACAACAGCAAAGACCTCAGTTCTCGGTATAGATCGGGAAATTGACGGGTACTTACACGATTGGGTTGCGACAGTAGCTAAAGAGAGAACGAAATAATATTGGTTTTTTAGCTTACACGCTGATTATGCAAAAATATTTGATAAAAGTGTTGACTATGCCAAGCATTTTGGTATTATATAGATATTGAAGCAAACAGCAAAAAGGGCTAACCAATAATGAAAAAATTAACTAAAGCACAATTTAAAAAAATGTTAAAAAATGAGCTCAAAAATGGTCGCTCCCATTTACAAGCAATGGCGGCGCTACAATATGAGTTTGAGCTGTACGCAGAAGTAATACACAAAGCAACTATTGAACTAATTTTAAAAGATGCCAGCTTATAAGCTGGCAAACACAAAGGGGAATGCAATGGAGGCTGTAAAAGTAAGAATCGCAGCTAACGGCGCTCAACTTGAGCTATAACATATAAAAGCGCAGTTATAATAATGACGACAACGACATCAAGTAAAGCAAAAGCGGCAGGTTTTAAAAGCCTGTCACAAGTTGCAGAAATTTATGGAGTTACAACCGAAACTTTGCGCAACTACGACAAGCACGAACCGACAAAGCTACAGATAATCTTTTTGGGTTGTGCGGCTTATTTGGCGCAATTTGAAGACCATGAATGAAGAGTTAAGGCTATACATAGAGCACAACGTTTTCGTTTTCCTTGCTCTTATTAACATTCATTTATTTTTAGACAGGATAAATTTTTATGAACTCTATTGATGATATTACGAAATTTCAACGCTTAATTGTCACGCCGGGTGACGAGCACCAGAAGTTATACGAGGATTTAATAGAAGAGGAATGGAAGGAATTTGAAAGCGCGATAGAAATAGGCAATAAAATAAAAGAGGCGTGTGATGTCATTGTGGTTTGTATTGGCTATCGAGTGGCAGCTAGCAATGTTATTGGGGTGGTCGACGGCGATGTCTGTGTGACGAAATTTTGGAAAGCGTTTACCTGGCTCAATGATGCGCTTGGAGAAGATGCCGCGAATAAAGCTTTAAGGTTAGTTAACGAATCCAATCTATCTAAGTTTATCTTCGATGAAAAAAACGTGTCAGAGTCGTTGCTATGGTATTCAGATCGGGGAATAAAAACTTATGGCGAGGCTGTTGACGGCAGGCTCATTGGTATATTTTCATCTGAAGATCAAAAGGTTGGCGGGAAGGAATACAAAAAAGGTAAATTACTTAAAGCTGAGCCGTTTTATAAGCCTGTTAATGAGGCTGAACTAGCGGGGCTTGTGAAATGACTGCAAAAGAGAAGGCTATAAAAGTAATGCGTTCGTGTAAAACCATGTATCATATACCAATGGCGCGGCGATTTGCTAAGCTAGCGGGACTTACAGACGATGAAATTAAACAGCTAGTGCCAGTGCTTTTGTCCGGTGATAAATTTACCATAAGAGGATTAAAGCGTAGGCAGAGGCCATCAAAAGATGGCGTGTGGTGGTTTATTGATAAAAAGGATAAATCAGAATTTAAGGAGGTTGCTTTTACTGTCATAGATAGCGGCAAATGAGCCGCTTCATTACTTAGCCTTACCCTTGAGCTTCTCGAACGTTCGCAATCCACCAAGACCAAGCATACCCATAAGCACAGTCTGAAGTGATATCATGTCGAACTCAGGCAATTCGGGAAGTTCTGCACCAGTAGCGGCTATTATGAATATCAGGAATGGCTGCAATACGTAATGATATCCAAAGCCAAAGCCGCACACCCAGCCAATGAAAGGACGCCACCCAGCCACAAAGGTCGATCTGTGCGTTGCCTCGACTTTGTTCAGCTCTACTTGCAGTGCGGCGGGCTGCTGCTTCAGCTTTTCCATGACCATTTTGGCCTGCGCCCGCTCTTCGTCGCTTGTGAATATCTCATCAAAAGCATTGCCTACTGCTGTTATAGCATCAGTACCACCACCAACACCAAATAACTTTGATAACCAACTCACTATAGTTTCTCCAGTTGATTAGCTAATTCCGCATAGTACAACGAAGCGTCTTTGTGTTCGTAAATGTAGTTGTCGTCAACACGTAGCCACCTTATCTGCATGCCGTTTACGCGCTTAACGACGGGCCGCGCATCGACATGAATCATTACTGATGGTTTGGTGTCAAAGTACAAACCAAAGCCACCGATAGCGTGAATCTGTCTTGCGTGACTGAGAACAGTTGCGACTTTGTTTTTATCTGAAGCAATGAATAGGTCGCTGGCGTCAGAGAGTCTGGGGCCGTCGCCGTGATCTAAGCTGTGTCTTGAACCGCCAACTGCCCTGATATGGCCCTCTTTTAGCGGGGAGGGTGTCATAGGCACGCCGGTAGCTTCACGCAACGGGAATATGCACTCATGAAATAAATAATAATCCATGCTGCCAAGAACATTCCCAGGCCATTCATTAGCTTCAAAGTTGTCTGTTTTTGTCCAATCTATCATTTACGGGCCCCCAAATTTAAAGCTCAACCAAAATGCAAATGCTGAAATTACTATACCCGAAACAGTCACAGCGACAATAGCCCTGATGCCTTTTTTGATTTCCATGCCGCCCTTTTGCTTGTTCACCCAGGTTCGCAGATCGGAAACATCTTCGACTAAGCAAGTCACATGTTCAACAATCGCTGCGTTATCGGCTCGATCTCTTTGCATTGTAATCAGTAAATCTGTCTGTATTTTTGATTGCCCTGCCATCTGCACCTGACTTGCCGCTGCCGTCTCTGCTAAGTGCTTCATTTCCGTCGCTAATTGCGACATCTGTATTTCTACTCCTCGCAAACGCTCTTCGATTGAGTTCGATCTTATATTTTCTACAATTTTCTTTTCGCTCATTTTTTTTCAGCTCTCTGAATGCTGCTGGGGCTATTGCTATAAAAATGGTTATACTTGCGATAAAAGCTAGTAAGGAGACGGCGGCGACTAAAGCCTCGATCATTCCAACCTCCTATTACCAAGCCCATTACCATCATCGAGACTAATATCAGCCAGAGTTCAGGCATGATATCGTCAATGTAGTCGTAAGTAGTCCAGAAAACCTCAATATCAATATCATAAATCAAGCTAGGCGGTGGTATTGACCACCACTCGTTGTTAAAAATCGAATAAACCAGCACATAGTAATTTTCATATAAGTAATATAAAACTGGACTACTGAACAACAGTATAACACTCGTGCTGATAGCAAGCTTTAAAAGTGCAAAACGACTCACAAAAACAAGCATATAAACTAAGGCTGTAGCGTAAAAACCGCCGAATATCAAGGCCCAATGGCGTCCTTGGAGGTCAAACAGAGTTAGAATGTGCCAGTCAATAAGTACTAAAAAGGAGTAAAAAAGAGCGAAGCCAAGGCCAACCATATTGCGACAAAATAGCATCGCAGCAGTTAGCATGACTAATATTGAAAGATGGTCAATATAGATCATGCAACTGGTCAGCTCTTGACATTGCTCCATTTACTTGCGCTTGGCCTTGCGAGGCTTAGGCTTTGGTGAAGGTTTGTCGTCTTTCGGTTTAGTTGGCATTTTATCTTCCTCTTTAGTTTGTTTATCTTGATACCCGCCCTACATCAAACCTGTAAATGCTTGTTGAATCAACAGCAAACATATATTGATTTGACTTGGCAAATTTTAACCCTTTGAAGGCTAAGCTATCGAGCTGTTTTGTGCTTGTGTTTGTTGCGTTCTCAAAAAGCCCAGGATTTGAGAAGAATAAATTCAAGAATCTATCCACACCAAAAGCAACAGCATACGCACCGCTTTGCTCTGCATCAAAGGCATCGACTCTGGTTAAGGTTGCTGCTGACAAGCTAATACTACCCGTTTGAGTTAATGTCGATATGTCGTAATTAGTATATGCAGAATAAGTAACGCCAGAAGATGTAGAGCCGTTATCTTCCATTACTAAAAACTGACTTCCTTCTCCAATTATTCTTAATTTTTTCACTGGGATCGAGGAGCTATAAGTCGCAGTTGATGACAGTCCGGTTATGCTGGATATGTCAAAAGCTGAACTTAAACTATACTCTTCAATAATAAATTCAGTTCCAATACTTTGGTTCATTAAAAATAATCTTGTGCCGTCTATACTGAAATCAAAAGACTGGTAAAGCGAATCAGACAAAGTGTAGGTGTCGCTCAAGGTAGCGCCAGAAACTACATATTGAGTTGCAAAGTCGTACTTTACGATACGATAAGGCGATGTACCTGTCATGATTAGAGCAAAGTTGCCGCCAGGATCAATAAAGACATCCCTAAAAGACAATGACCCTAATAACTGGAAGTCGCCTAAATCTATTGCTGATGGATCATAAATTGCTGCCGGTCCATACAGTAGCTGACTTGATGTAGGTGCAGGTGATAGCGGGTCTTTGTTTATCTCGTCAGCAACCCATGCCCTTTTATATCTGCCCTCTGACAATCGTTCACTGTAAATACATCTATAACTAATGGCATCATCAAGGTGTATAATTGGGTAAACGCCGTCAGCGTCAGATTTAATGGGCTGGGCTATGACATTTTGCAGGTCAGAATCTGAATATACATCTTCTTGGTCGTATGAGTCTGTAGTAAAAAACTCTAATTGACCCTGCACAGACCTGCCTGTCTTGTCGTTCTGAAATGTTTTTGGCAGGCTAAAAAGGCCTGTAGTGCTCCCCGCAGCCCTTAAATAGCTTGCAGGGTATATGCTCACACCTCTTAATCTGACGATAGAAAAGTATTTCCCCCCGCTAAAAAAAGCTATTTGAAGCCAATCGCGGTTATCGCTGTCACTGTCTGTGAAGTCCTCGTCATAAACAATATCTAAATAGTAGCTGCCATTTATAGAGCTAAGGCTGAACGCTGTCGTGCATTTGTACTGCACCAACCTCCTAACTCCGCTGGATTCCTGGGTAGCGTAACAAGTAAGCCCGTCATCTGAAAAGCACACAGCATTAGGAGTGCCTAGCAAACCGTCTGATGATTCGAACGTTTCCGATATCGTAGCGCCCGTAATGTTAAAGTCAGAAGAAAGTACTCTTTTTTCTATAAGCGAGTTCGTCTTGTCGCATGAAAATAAATTCAGGCCGTCCGGTGAAACATAAAGCCCAGAATGACCATCATTGCCAAGGTCAAGCGATTGGCTCAGTGAAGCGGTCGATAGATCGTAATTTGTGCCAAGTGTGTACACTCTTAGACCATCGGTTCCAGTTAGATTCTGAAGCACCATTATTTTAGAGCCGTCAGAATTAAACTTAATACTCCTCATGCTTGTTAAGCCTGGTATTTCAACGTCAACGCCGCTATCTCTGCTATTTAAGTCGTAAGCAGTGCTTAGAGTAAATACTTTAAAAAACCCTGTTGTTGCCTGGGCGATAAATACCTTTGTGCCATCGCTATTGAAATCAACACCGCCGTTCGGCGTCCTAGAGCTGGAATCAGGACAAAAGCTCAAATAATCAAACACATCGGGGGTGTAATAAATTGCCTCATTAGATCCAACTATATCTCTTTGTGTATCATTGTCGGATGGTGCCAATGGATAATCATCAACAGAATAAAGCTCTTCATAAACTCCAGGTCTTGTGCGCTTAGATAAAACCACCGTATACGACAAGGCATCATTTATATAAATTTGCGGGAATATACCATTTTCATCAGCTATAACAGGGTTGTCTATCTGAAAACCAAGCCCGGAGTCTGAATAAACGGGCTGCAAAATAGCAGTGCCAGACTGATAAAAAGTAAGGCTAGCATAAGGTAATGACAGGCCTTTTTTGTCGTTAGCAAAGGCTTTGGGGTTGCTAAAAAGCGCCATTATGCGGGCCTCTCAAAATTAGTTAAATAGTCATAAATTCTGTACCATTGCTCATCAACAAACCACAATCGTTTGCCAGAATCAAGAAACCTAAACCTACCGTACACGCCAATCTGTGAAGTTAAGTTTAAAAATTGCCTGCCTGGAACAGCAGTGGTTATATTAAATGGCGTCTCCATGTGTAACGAGTACACGCGCTCTGATGAGCTGCCGTAAAAGTAAGCCTTCTTTCCGTCTGGCGTCACTTGTATTGAATTTATGCTGTTCTCCTGAGCCACGCCAGACGTAAGATCATAAGCGCCAATATAGGTTAGAGTAGCTATGTCGTAAGGCGTTGAGGCCAAATAGTATAAAATTTCTTGGTCGTTAACATTACAGACATAAAAAGCAGATCCACTGTTAGACCAAATTATATCGACGCCACCCGCTAAAAACTGACCTGTCGTAGTAAACGTCTTTTCTCTAGTTGCGGTTCTTAAGTCATAAGCTGTGGTTAGTGCATACTGTATGTATAAATCGCCAAGATTATCTATTATATAAAACTTAGTGCCGTCATCGTTGAATGTGAAACAACCAACATTTACCGTGCCGCCGTCTATAGCTTCTGCGTATTCGAGCGAGTATGAAGATAGATCAAGCAAGTTACTTAACACAAACGACTGAATGACTCGGCCTGTGCCACCATAACCAAGAAAGAATCGCTCACCGTTTGGCTGTACTTCAAAGCCTGCCGTAGGTGTCGTGACACTTAAAACGTCATCGGTAAAATTAGCCACGCTGCCAGAAAGATTCTGGTAACTGAAATGGTATGGAACGTTTTCACTGTTGCCGGTATATTCTACGACGCCATTTGCAGGGGCAGCCCCATAAACAACGCCGTCTTGCTCCCATACTGTCTTGTAAAGGCCTTCTCGTATACGCTCCTCATAGACAACTCTATACTCTTCTCGCTCAGTAGCGTAAAAAACAGGGAATCGACCGGCACCGTCAGCATATACAGGATTGTCTGTGGTTTTAGTTAGAGCATAATCAGAATATATTGCTTTAGGGTTGTATGTGCCTGTTTCATAAAAAGAGTACCTAGCATAAGCACTAGTGCGCCCATCACTATCATTTTGGAATGTTTTGGGTAGGCTGAAAATGCTCATACAGTACCAAAGCCTTTTATTTTAAACTTAAAAACCCCCAGCACTACAGTGTTGGCGACATCATTAGTGCCAACACCGACAGTAAATGAATTGTTTGATTCTAAGTATATTCTTGACATTTCATACATAACATTGTCAGTGCCAGCCGCTGTAGTTACGATAGTCGAGCATTGCGCTCTACGTAGGTCTTTAGTGAACCCTGATGACTTTCCCGCATAAACAATAAATGAATCATCAGCAGGGCTTACTGATGCTGTAGCCTGCCAAATCACATCTATATAAACGGTGTCAGACGGAAGTATGTCTAGGTCAGCGTCTATTATCGTTGCGCCTGAGCCTGTTGGACCTACAGTAACATTGGAATCTGTAGTGTCATTTATCGAACCAATCAAATCAATAGAGCCAACACCTGAAGGATAATCCTCAGCGCTGTAATAAAATATGTCGGCAGTAAAACCGGAAACCGTTGGTGCATCTAATCCTAAGTTAGTTCTAGCTGTGGCTGCATTGGCAACATCGGAAAGATTATTGGCTATACTGAGAAACTCGCTAGCGATACCTAGGTTAGTTCTAGCTGTCGATGCGCTATTTACATCTGATAAGTTGTTGGCGCGACTTAAAAACTCACTTGCAATGCTTAGGTTAGTTCTAGCTGTTGCCGCGTTAGACACATCAGATAGATTGTTCGCTATCTGTAAAAACTGGCCTGCAATGTTTAAATTAGTTCTTGCGGCAGACTGAGCTGCACCGCCAGCCGCTGCTATCTCAGATAGATTATTCTTTGTATAAAGGTAATTATATAATCGCTGTATTTGGTTGCCGTTATCGAGATCAGCAAAAGCGTCATCATCTGCGGTGCCAGTTCCGCCAGCCACAACAAGCCATTGAGCGCCTTCATCGTCTGTTTCATTTGCAGTGCCAAGCGTTACGATGGTTTGCCCAATCTGTAAATCAACCGTTTCGCCAGTGATTGTAATGCCTTGCTTGGCGTCAACTAAGTCATCGAAGTATAGGGCGCTGGTTGTTAAGACAGTACCCTCAGCAGCGTTTATCCCATCTCGGTCAAATAGCTGAACATCATTCTCGTCAGTGACTACAATTCTATATGCGCCAGATTCTAAAAATATGGGAGGGAAAACGCCGCCATCGTCAGCAATGACGGGGTTCGTGTTGAGATTGACCAAGGAGCTATCTGTAAATGTATCTTTGTAAGTCGATGTTCCTGACTCATAAGTGTATATTTTAGCACCTGGCAGAGTTCGCCCAACTGCATCATTAAAAAATAGGATTTCTTGCTTTAGCGTCGCCATTAGTTATTCTCCTGGGCTTCGTCGCCCTCACCCTCAATAAGCCAAGGTATTATACCAACAGTTGCTATTTCAGCCCTAGTTGCCTCTGGCAAAGTCGCTACCCAGTCATTATAAGCTCTACTGTCTATAAGTGCTCTCCTAGTCCTTCTTGCTGCCTGGGATGCTGGATTGCTAGCAGCGACTAATACAGCCCTAGTGAACTGCGGGCTTGCCATCAGCGAGTCAGCGGCATCTAACGTGCTCTGCTTCACCCCATTCCCTGACAGGGTGCTTGCCAATGCGCTAAATGCTGGGTCTACCTGGGCTGTACTTGCTATATTGTAGAGCCTAGACACAATACCGTCTTTTTTATCAAACTGACGCAAAAGCGTTTGTATTCTCCCTGTAGGTGCGGCTCTCTTTGCGGCTGCACTCCAGCCTTTCGACACTTTATATAGATCATCCAATCTACTAACTTGATCTTCACTGAAATGTTGAAAAAGCTTGTTTTTTAAAGTAGGAGAACGCTGTAAACCCTCATACCAGCTAGCATACCCTGGCATGGTCAATTGGCTTGCATTCCTTCCGCCATTCGTAAACGCATAACGCAAAGAGGTCGCCATCGCCTCTTGCCGCATATCTTCAGGAATAGCTGCCATGACCCTATCAAAGTTTCTAAGCTCATCAACACTAGCTCTACGCACAACAGCGCCGAGCTCAGGAATAATGCTCTTTTGTAAATTGCGACCTAGGGCGTCAATCATCGCCCCCTCAATGCCTTTTTTCTGAGCAGTCAAGTTTTTAGCTTGATCCCAAACACCTTGAACACCATAAATCGGGTTATCTGCTATCTGTCCCTGTATGTCAGTTAAAACCCCGTAATATTTGGAAAGCTCAGCCTCCGAGGCATTCTCAAATGGTGTTGATTTTTTAGCTAGCTGTTCACCTATAAGCTTTCTTTCCCTGTCTATCAACTCATAAGTTACTACCTTGTCGGGGTCACTTACAAACCTATAAAGCTTTTTTTCTACTGGCGACAATTCAGAAACATCGCCGCCATAAACGGCCAGCCTTTGGCTTAATACATCACCTAGACCAGAAACATCAACAACCTCATCACCTGGAATAGCATCGCCTATAGCATTATAAAGGGCGTTAGCTTCATCCTGTAATGCTAGCCTTGTGTCCTCGACTCCTTGGGTTATCCTGTTTGACATGCTTGCGGTGTCAATGTCGCCGCCAAACTCTTTAATGATTTCATCAGCTTTTAATGACATCTGATCTATAAATCTTGCTTTCTTGGTTGCTGTTTCACTGCCAATAATGGTCGCAAGTCCCATTTCAAAATCCTGGAATTGCGGGTTTTGCGAAGCGGCTGATAGTGGCATTTGATCAGCAACGCCCAACCTTTCAGCCGCTTCAATTGTTGCGGGGTTTACCTCTACCTCTGCCGCTAACGTCGAAACCCTATCAGTTGTCGGTTTAGTTACCGTTTCACCAGCAAGCTGCGTCACCTGGCCTAGTTCATCAACTCTCTGGCCGCCTTCTTGGGCAATGCTCATCGCATCCTTTACGGCATCATTGTAAGTAACCCCGTTGGCACTAAGTACTGACACTAGATGATCTGTTGGCTCGCCTGTAGCTTTTATGAGTGGGACAGTTGGAGCCTTTCCGGTCATCCTCCGATATACCGAACCAAGACCGCGACCAACAACAGGAATGCCCATTTCGATAGCCAAGGCCACGCCGCCGCCAATACCCGCCCCAGCCAAGGGGTCTTGCCCTCTACCTTGGGAAATAATCCCACCTTCTGACGCTCCTAATAATCCAGCTCCAGCAACCCTGGCAGCCGTTGAGCTTAACATTGGAACTTTGCTCGCTACAGCACCAGCCCCGCCACCTGCCGCCAAAAATGGCGCAGTCTCACCAACAAACTCACCAGCAGTAACAGCCCCACCAGTGGGTGAAATTTGTTTTAACTGCTCCATTGATCTAAGGTCAAATTCGTCCTCTTTTTCCATCATCCCTAAGCCCCTAGCAACTGTAGAGAATCCCCTACCAGTGCCGACCAGAAAATTGTCCAGGGTTGACATATCTTCAATTTGAGCCGCCTGATAAGGGTTGACTTGTCGTAACTGCTCAAGCTTTATAAGTCGCTCACGCTCTTTAAGTCTACGCCTTTTTGTTCTGGTGTCTCTTCGCCTGTCTCCAGTATTTCCGGTTCTAGCCATGATGTCTGCATATACATCCTGTGGCAATCCAAATTCATTGCTTGCGCCCTGGGGTATGACGGCACCTACCGGGTTTGCCCTTATATCACTGCGCTCAGCGGCCTCAATCATAGCCGCCAATCTTGCCGCGCCGTTCCTGTCGCCAGCTTCATGCGCCGCTCTCATAGCTTGCTTTAATTGCTCGACATTGTTGGTGGTCATAATTGACCCCTATAATGCTGCAATAGCTCATCGTCGCTCATTTCGTCAGTGCTTACCAAATCAGGCATATCAAACATCCCAGGTTTTCTGGCCCTGTACTTGTCTAATAGGTCTTCATTTATTCTGTTTTCGTACAACGACAAATACTCGTCCATTGTTGAGTTAGAATTCTTGACAGAGCTGTTAGAAAGCCGTTTTGCCGTGGTCACTATCTCGCTGATCATCCTTGGCGATAAAGCCTCACCAGTATTCAACTTGTTTATGTAGTTAGACATATAATCAAAAAGACCACCGGATTTTTGAAGCATTACTTGTTCGCCTTCCCTGACAACAGAGCCAGGGTCTAAAGCCTTCATAAATTTGAACACAATTGCTAATTGATCCGATGGTGAAGAACTTTGCCCTAGTACTTCCAAGTCCTCAGCAGCCTGTCTGATAGCTTTTGATTCCTTGACTATGCCGTCAATATCCTTGCTTATGTCTCTAATGGTCTTTGTGTCTACCTCTTCAGCTTGTGATGCCATCCACTCATCAATAGATGGATTCTTGGACAGCTCACCCGTTGCAGTATCAAAGACGCCAAATTCATTGACCTGAAATCGGCCTTTTTCTTGCTGATCTAGTTCTATACCGGATTGCTTCGCTAGCATATTTATCATTATACGTCTTTGCTCTGGCCGCATATTAATCAGCATTTGCGTATCCATAGCATTACCTCCGCCAGCGCCAATATCTTGCAGCCTCTTCTGTAAGATCTGATTTTGCGAATCGACATCATCACCAACCGATATTAGCTGCATAATATCTTGCTTGTCTCGCTCATCAGACATGACCCTATTAGCCTCTGCCTTACTTGCAGCCTGACCCGACAAGTAATCCTTTGCCCCAATGTACATCTGAGGCGACTGTTTTGATAACTGACCCAATGCGTCTTGATCACCAGTTATCGCTTTGCCAAATAACATATTAGTCATTTTGTTTTGGTCGCGCTCATCTACATACTGTTTTGACCTCAGAAAGTTCTGAACTGCGTTTGTAAGACCTATCGATCCATAACCAGCCATGCTATAACCTCGCGTAATCTACAAATAAGATTCCGTCAACATTGTGAACAGCATCAGGTGTTATTTCCATTGCCTCCTGAGCCATCACGCCGACCATTGGAGTTTTATCAAAAATGTAGTTGTAACTATACCACTGGTGCTTGCCTATTTTCTTGTATGGCTCGATGTTCTCCTTAAACCGTCTATCACTTAAAAACGGCAAGACTGATGCACCCGCTCCAATAATGTCACCAACAAATCCACGTCGGCCCTCAGCTTCTTTTGCGTCCATCTGGGCCTGTGTTTGAGCTGCATTCAAATCTTGTCCGCGCTGACCCATTAGCATATTTGCAATTGATTGCTGACCGCCTAAATTAAATTGCGCTTGATTCACGCCGCCTTGACTTTGCAAGCCAGCCAAATACTGCGATAGGTTTGCCGTATTACCAGCACCTGCGACAGCGCCTTGTTGCGCTAACTGAGCTAGCCTATTTGCTGCATCAGTTTCTAAGCCAGCACGCTGTTGACCACCCGTCAAAGCTAACTGTGCCAATTCTGAGCCACCGCCACGTAGCAGATCAGCTATGCTCATGGCTTCCTGAGTTGCAAGATTAGCGCCAGCACCCGCTAAGTTACGACCGGCGCTTGTTTCAGAGGCAAGCCTTGCAAGTTCTCGCTCGCGCTGCATGTCTTGACGATCCAGCAAGCTCATTTCCATTGCGCCGCCAATGTCAGCGGCTTGCTCAGCAGTAGAGCCTGAGAACAGCTTTCCTAATCCAGCGCGATTAGTGACAAGATCATCTATAGCAGACTTCCTGCCTCGCTCCATTGCGCCATAGCCACGAGTTTGCTCTAAGGGCGTTCTTTCACCATAAAGCATATCTTCAAATCGTTGTGCTGCTCGCTCTGTTCTCTGCATATGCGGGGATAACATTTCACGAGCACTTGCAAAGCCAGGAACTAGCGATTGCCTAGCCTGGTCAATGCCTGTTTGCACGTTCCCTGTAGCTTGAGCTAATGCAGGATTTAAGGCTTGTAGCGCCCTATCTCGCCCACCAGATACATCACCACGGGCGGCGGTTGTTCCGGTTGCTAGCTGCTGGTTTGCACTCATGAGGGCGTCACGTATGCTTTGCTCTGCGCCTTTATAGCCCTGAGCTATTCCAGCAGAACCCTGGCTTATTGCTGGATTAAGCATGGCAGCAAAATCTATGTTTTCTGGCGTGTTTAGATCATCAAGTGATCCAAGCCCCATAAAATCACCCACTGATTCCAGGGCTTTGCCGCCAGTCAAGGCATTTAGTGAGGCTGGGCCTACACCCATAGCCAATGAAGCTATATCAAACATTTTATGGCCCCTCTAACACAGTGACTCGTGCGTCCAAGTCTTCTATGCACTCGATAAGTGAATCAATGGATTTAGTTAATTGGTAGTATGTGTCTTCAAAATACTTTGTCGGTCTGCCACGCTCGTCAACTATGCTTATGTTTACGTCCAGCTCTGGCGCTGGTATCGGGTTACAAGCCATCTAAACCCCCTTTTCAACGTAAAGTGTTGGGTAGTAAACAACAAACGAAATAGGCTCTGTAACGATTATCTTAAAAGTCATTTCAAAACCTCGTTTAACCATACCGAAGCTACGAGAAACGACTCTTATATTCCTATCCCCTGGCTCGCCAATACTTATATCTTTTTTTGACTTATAGGTAACGCCGCCGTCTTTACTATATTTTAGCTGTATTTTTGGCGTGTAAGTAGGCGCAAAGTCGCTTCCAACTTCCATGTTCAGCTCAAACATAGATATGAACAAAGCAGCGGAATCGTCAGAAATAGCAGGAGTGACAATAGTAACTGGTATGGCTTCACCCGCTTCAGTGAAAGTCGCATCGTCAAACTCCCATAGAGTGCCTAAGCGCCAGTCACCAACAATGACTTTATTGAAATTAAGAACTGATTCTTTGCCGCGCCATCTTGAAATGCCTTTGGATTCTCGCTTATGCCAAAGCCCTGTTGAAACATCGTACACCCATGTAACCTCTGCAACGGGGAACGTTAGCACATAGAACTTATGTACAGGGTGATCGATAAAAAATCCTTGCGCCAATTCAGGGTTGGCGTATCCCGTGTATTCTCCAAACCCCTCACCGCTTATTGCATACTCAAGATTGATATCGCTAATTTTTCTGGCTTCTGAACCGTCTATTTGCCAGACCGTAAGATCATTAGCAAGCCAAAATAAATTATCTTTCCATTGTGCTAGTGAGTCTTGTGCGGCGATACCGCGATCAATCGCAGCACCTTGAACCGGCCTAACAGGAACTGTGGTGTCTGTTGGGTCACGCTGCCAATATTCGATAGTTTTTGAGCCAAAAAGCCACAAATTCGTCTTAGTTGCGGCGATTGCTTTTAGTGGGTCTGGCGAAGCCTCTGCACTTGCTAGCCTAGTTGCTGAATAGTTAAGTCCGTCAGCGGTATCGCTTCCGATAAACACATTTGAATCTGGGCGATTTAGCCAAAATATCTGGTTTAACGAAGCAACATAAACATCAGCCGAAAAGTCTGGATCAGTTATTGCTTGAAACCCGCCCGCGTCATCGTAAATATAGCCGTTGCCTTCGCTTATGATGATTAGCTGATTGTCGTCTGTGCCATTCGCGTTAATACTGACTTTTGCTGTAGTCCCGCCAATATTCCCCAACAAAGTAGCCGCGCCTAATTCGTCAACACGGTAAAGCTCGTCTCGTGATGCAACATAGATAAACTCTTTTAGCGAGTAAAGCCCACGTATTGGGCCACTGCCAACGCTAGCAAATGTTTTAAGTCCTGGTGCTCGCCTTACTCGCGTAAAATTACCGTCTTTGTTTGCTTCAATATAGCAGTTGATCGCTTCCGAACGAGAGCGTCTTGAGTTGTAGTTCTGGTCAGCCCCGCCAAGCGCGATTTGTTGGTACATTAGCGGCCACCATTCAAGCTAATCTCTAAATCTGTGTTTTCATTATCAAATGCTAAAGCGTCAGATAGTGATCTTATAGCTATTTCTTTGATTTCCATTGATAGCTGTTGAGGCACCCTGTATTTTATCTTTAGCCGATCAGCAAGGTTATAGGTTACTGCCTCAAGCCACGACTTGGGCATGTCTGCGCAGTCGTCATTATTCACAAAGTCGTCGATCTTGCGCTCATAAGTAAAGTTTAGCGGGTATGTTGAATCTGCCGGTGTTGGCCACGTCCATAATGTGCCTTGTGGCAAGCTGCGCTGATAATAAGTTTGAGATACCTGACCCAAACTGTCCTTAGTTGGCAAATCAAAAAACCGCTTGTGCGACAAGCTAAACAACGGCGTTGTATTTGGCCCTGTTGAACTCCAAAAACCATCTAGACGCCTAACACTATCATTGAATATGCGGTCAACTGAGTCTATCTGGTCACGGTAGAACACAAGCTGTGTTCCGCTGTCCATGTCTTCTGGCAAGCCATCGTCTATAGTTACATCGTTACCAGATACGCTGGACACTTGAGTCCAGAATATATTGCAGTCTTCTTTTAAAAATCCGATCCACCAGCCCGCGTCAAGAAACGCAGTTACCTCTTGACCTAGCGCAAGCTCAGTCGTTGACAGAGTGACTGTAGTTGCTGCTGTCAAGGCATCAGCAGTAAGCTCTGTTTTTGTATAAAAATCAGTGGCTCTTACTTGCTCTATTGTGTAGTTATTCTTGCCAGCTTCTAAAAAAACAATACCCTCTGAATACGTCCAAAGGTGAAGCCCTTGATTGAGAAAGCTAGTAAGTAATATATTGAGACTACGGCGGCCATTCTCGAACTGGTCAGCACTTAGTGACTCACCTTCGATTCCAATTTGACATATAGCGAAAGACTCTCTAATTATGTCGCTTGTCGTCATTCTAAATGCTGTAGAGCCGCTGGAATCTCTGCCAAACGGATCAGTAGTTGATACTGGTGCGCTCATAGTTGCGTGATATCCTCTGGCGGCGTGTAAACATTAACACTTTCCTCGCTTTCATCTTTCGCGCCTTTAAACACACGATTAGGCCTAATTTCTGGCGGGAAGTCTTGAGGCTGTCGTGGCTCGTAATTGTCTTTTTGTACTATTAAGCCATTCCATAGCTCAACAGAATCAGACATTTTAATCTTGAAGCCTGTCAAATCATCAATTGTGTTACAGGTGCCGTTCTCATAATAAGAATTATTATGCGGCTTGCCTTTTCCGCTTGCCGTCTTGTATCTCATCACGCACTGCCAGCGTTAAGAACTTGAACTGTAGCCCCGCCGCCAGCCATTGTTGCCCCTGTTACCTGGAGTGCCTCAATGGGCGTATCAGAAACAACAACGCTTGCATCAGCAGTTAACGAAGTCAACCCAGTAATATCAAACCAAGTTGCTGTTTCGCCTCGATTGAGCTTTGAAACTGTCCCCTTAACAGTAACAGTGCCAGTTCCAGCATAGACAACAATTACAGATGTTTCACCAGAACCCCAGCGGCCATTGATTGGCACAACGACGACATCATCAGAAGACAAGTCGACGCTTTTACTTACGTATGCTGACATAAATCACCCCTTTAAGGTGGTAAATGCAGCCCTTATCGGGCTGCATACCTTGTCAAATTACCGTTCTTTTGCAGCTAGGATATAGTCAACGCTCATAGTTTTTGCAGCAGCTTCGCCATTTTGAACGCCAAAGCTAACAGTAAGAACCTCATCGTCTGGCAAGTTCGTGGTAACGCTTGAACCTTGCTTGACGCCATCAACAAAATAATCGATTTTATCTTTACCGTTGTAATAAAAAGACAACTTAACGAATGTTGCGTCAGCATTTGTTGCTATTGCCGCTGCTGTAGTCGCTGTGTCGTTTTTCTCAACAACAAAATCAATGTTAGCGTCGCCGTCATCCTTTCTAAAGAATACGCCGTCTGTGACATCTAAGGGCGTGGTATCTGTGATCTGTAGGCCGCAAACCCAGTCAGACTGCGTGGCATCAGAAACAGCAATACGAGCATCAAACCAAAGCTTTTTCCCAGCTTCAAAAGTAAATGACTCGCCGACTTTATTAAAAAAGTCACTGTCGTTGTCAGCGTCATCATTAGTAATGAGCAACACCCCGCCATCGGCATCGGTCAGAGCTTCAGTAGCATTGCCTGCGCCTGCTTCAACCGTGGTTATAGTCCAATCTGCTGCTGTAAAATAATCAAAATCATCAAAGTAGATGTGTGCTTTGGTAACGTCAGGAAGTAAGAATTCGCCCAATGGCGCACCCTTGCTTGCCGTAGTTAACCCATTTGGAAATCTAGTTGTCATAGTAACCCACCAGTTTTATAAACCACCGTAAGGCAGTAGGTAATGAACAAAGGGGCTTTCGCCCCAGTTTAATTAGTGCTTAAACTTGACCTGATCCGTAATACTGACGCCCGTCAGTAACACCAACCGAGAATCGAGTTGCACCTTTATAGCGGAAGTTAGAAGTACCAAAGTCATTATCTTGAGCGAACTCATGATCATATCGACGAAAGAACTTGCCGCCATCCGGGACATCAGTGCGTAGGAACCAGTTGTCTGCATCCGTAAAACGATGATTGACATGGTAGCCACCTGGAACGGAGCCAGTTTTAGACAGTGCGTTGATAGCATTACTAGCTGTGTCATTCTGCAATGTGCTGCCCAAGATTCGTTCAGCAACAAAACGCAATTGCCTTGGAATGTGGAGAGTTTGCACTTTAGCAGAAATGATTAAGCCCGCATCGTCGCGGAAGTCTTCAACGTTTATAATGGCATCTTCTAAGCTAGCTTCAGACAAATCTGATGGCGTAGCCAAAACGTTTGAGTACGTACCGCCTTTAATCAACTTGTGAGAGTCGTTAAAAATACTTAACCCGTCCCAAAGAAGAGAAGAGCTATAGCCATTATTAAATAAGTTAGCTGCAATCTGTTCTTCGGTGTGCACTAAAGAACGCTTGAGTGCTGCGCCACCCTTAGTAACGAGGTCCAAATACAAGTTATCTCGGATAGCTTCATCAGAAATAATCATGCCCAGCGCATAAACGATATGATTGTACCGCTTTTTTTGGCCTTCCTGCATTGCATCATATTCGATTTGCTGGCCTTCAGGCTTTTGATTTGCTAGACCTGTCGTTGCAAATGGAACGTCTTCTTCATAAGCTTTCTTTGATTTTAAAACCTCAAGTATTTTTACGTATTCAGGCTCATAGTCTTTATATTCTGTATTAGTGACAGCGTTAAGCCCCTCTTGGAGCATACGTGCAGTGTTGCCGCTACCAGTTAAACCACCGTTTACTGTAATAGTCATTTTATAACCCCTTATACACCAGTGGTGTTGCTGTATGGATCAAGGTTTGTAGAAACAAGCCACTGCGTGTAATTACCAGATCCGACGGTGTTGCCATCAATGCCCTGAACTTCAACAAGCCGCAAAGAAAGCGTGTTTGTTGTTGCAGCGGTGTCTGAGTCAATTTCCATCGTGCTTTGGCCTGTTACCGTATCACCAGATTCAGCCGTAAAGTCAACGTTTAAGCCAACTGAAGTTACTGCTAGTGATGATGTGTCTTGATCTTCTTGCGCTGAATAAAGCACATCACGATCTTGTGGGATATAAGCCAGACGCTCAGTTGATGCGGGTCGATAACTTAAGTATGTATCGTTATCCGGTGAGAATCGTGTGACTGCTCCGGCGATTGAGTCGCCCGCGCTAGCAATGGTAACTACTGAGTAATACTTACCGTCTTTTAATACCGAGGTTCCGGTAAATTTAACTAATGAGCCGACAAACGCCGCTGTCGCATCACCAGAATCAAAAATAACTGCTCTTTCACTACCGCAATATGGCTCACCTCGTTTTGTGACAGGGCGAAAACCATATGCGCGATCTACTTGTGTAGTCATAGAATTATCCTCTATTTCGCATTAATGTTTAAGTTTTCAACACCTGTCACAGTCTTGTGCAAGCAGGTTAGCCTAGATCAGTTTGTCTTTTAGCTCTTCCTGATATCCCCTATTCTTTTGGGATGAATCAGTGTAAGGGGCATAAAGAACATCGCCGTCTACACCTCGGTCACTTTGATTTTGACCGCTTTTAAATTTCTCGGTAGTCTGTTCAACTTCGTATGCAAGGGCCGCTCGCTCTTCCTCTTCGAATGCTTCACGGTCTTTCATCATAAGTAAACCAAATGTACCTAGTGAATTATTATACTTGTTAACAGGAATACGCACAACTGACCCATCGCCGCTCTCCTTATCACGCAAAAACCGCTTTAGAATGGGGTTACTGCTAGCGTCTGCGCTCGTCAATATGACTGGCTCCCAACCTCGATCAGCGTAGTCATACTCGTTAACGCCCTCATTATCCTCAGTTATCAGGCGAAACACTTTGCTGCCAAATTTTTTAGGGAACATCTCTTTTAGGAAGCTAAAGTCTGTTTTTGACTTGCGACCTGAGAACTTGCGCAGCTCTTTCGGCGTTAGTTTCTTTTTCTCTTCAGTCTTTCTGGGGCGTCCGCGCTGGCTCATGATGTTCTCTCCTGTATCGTCTTGTAATATGCCTTTGCATATTCTGGTCGGGTATCTTTCATCAACTCATAAAATGCTTTCTCTTCTGCATTCATCTTCGCAGCCTTTGGCTTAGCTTTGGCCTGGGTTGGCCTTGTCGTGGCTGTATTTGGCGCTGTCTTCCTTATTCGCGCTGGTTGTTTTGGTGCAAACTTCTTAGTAACAGCCTCCCATTCTTGATTGATAATGGCTGCCATCCTGTCCTCATCGGGCTTGCCGTCTAGCTTTGCGAGCCTGTTATCTAGACGGGTTCCAAACGCGGCTACGATATCACCATCAAACTGGTCGCTAGTTTTATCAATGATGGGGTTCTCAGACACAAGTTTCATCAATGCGGCTGGCATTTGCGGGGCTGGCTCTGCTTCTGTTTCAGCCTCAGCCTTACCACCATCAAGCTTTGCAATGTCTGTAGATATCTTTTGGACTGCATCCACGTCCATAGTGTCTCTAGCTTCTTTTAGGGCATTCTCAAGCTCTTTCTTGTGCCTAGTTTGAGATTCTTGCTGTGTGCGGATGAATAATGTGGATAACTCATCTATCTTGGATTCTAGACTTTTAACCTTGTCAGCTTCCTCGTCACGCTGACCACGGTACTTGTCTTTTACTTCCTGAAATTGCATAAAAGCTTTGGCACCACGGTACATGTTTGGATCACCACCGCCAGCCGTATACTCATCGTAGGGAGTCCATCCAAGCGCCAACGCCTGCTCTTCGATAGATCCTTCGCTTTCACTAGCTGTTTCATCAATGTCGTCGCTCGGCTCTTCATCTTCTAGCTCGCCACTTTCAGCCGCTTCTACTTCCTCGGCCTCATCGACAACCTCGAATAATTCCTCTTGCTTTTCTTCTTCAGCTTCTACTGGATCACCAGCTTTTAAAGCTTCAATACCGGCTTGCATACTTGACAGCGCATCATCAACGCTTTGCTCTTGTTCGCTCATTCTTTAAGCCCTCGTTGGTTTTTATATTCCAATGCCTGATCTTTCGGCATAACACCCATGACGTCAGTATCTTCCATTAAGTGCCAAAACGTCTCGTTTTCCTTTGGAGTCGTATTCATAATATCTGACATCTGATATTGAACACCCGAATATCGCGGGAACAGTACAACGTCGCCTACTTCGCAATAGGCCTCACTGCCATCAAAGCCACTGCATTTGTGGTAAGAGTCTGGCCCCATTTCGCGGACAATACCCACTTGCTGTCCTCGCTGCTGTCGCTTCTCTTCTAGAGCTGATGACATGATGATGCCGCCGCCGCTCATCTTAGAAACAGGTAATTGCTCGATCAAGATCATGTTTCCTTTCGGCTTAAACATCGTCACCATCCTTTTCTAGTACGTCTTGAATCTTGCAAAATTCCACTAAATCCTCAACGTCAATAAAATTAGCCTCAGCCGCTCTAGTGCTGTTGTAGACTACCATTGAGCTGTGCAAGTCTTTTGCATCAGCATCTTTGACCTGGCCACTATCCAAGTATTCCAATAAAGATTTCTCATCACTGGAATGTTTCTTGCGGTAAGCCGCTTGAATCGCCTTGAACTCGTTGCCCCTCAGTACTGATAGCAACTGCGCTTTGGTCGGTTTCGAATATCTTTCTTGCATCATCAAAAACACCTCTTAGGTTTTCGTAGTCTTGCTTCAACGTTTTGAGCATTAATTCACGCTCATTTTTATCAACCTGAGACAAATTCTTTAATGTCTCAGATTCGGTCTTCTTAATTTTAGAATCCACTTGGAACATTTCGACGCGGGCTTTCATCATGCTAGCCATTGACGACATCATCTTGGCCTGACTGCTAAGCTCTTCAGCCTTTGAGATTCTTTCCATAGACTGGGCTTGCATTACTGCTAGCGGGTCTGGCTGCTGTGGTTTAGGCTTTGGTAGGATCTGTTCAGGATCACGCACACCTAGTGCGCTGTAATAACGGTTATATGCTTCACGTAAGTTATGCACTGGGTTTTGTTTGGCTTCTTCTAAGACAATCTTAGCCCTAGCTACTCGCTCCTCATCGCTACCTTGTGCAGGATCGGCAGTTAAGCAAAGCGAGACATAGTTCTCGTCAAAGTCCTGCTCGAAACTAAATCCTTCGCCAACAACCATTGAATACTCTTCAGTAGTCAAATAATCCCTGTAAATCTCCTGTAACCGCAGCAAGTCGCCAGTAATGCCACTGAATACGTTTATCTTTATAGCGTTGGGCAGTTTCTGAGCCTGTGAAAGTCGAGCCAAGTACAGTTCAGCCGCTTCACCTGGGTTAGACTCAACGTTGTGGATAGTTGATACCACATTCCTCGTGTCTACCTTCATCGATTCAAGTAGTTGGAACAGCGTTGAAGAGGGTCCATTAAAACTAGGCTGCCATATAGATTGACCTAAGTTGTCAGCTTCCAGGGCTTTAAATTTGCCCATTTCCAATTCAAAGCTACCTTTGCGGCTTCGGCTATTCGGCCCTAACCCACGACCTACAGATATGAAGCCGCTATTCATTGCCGTATTCTGTAGAGTTCCTGCATCAATTAGCTGGCGGGTGATCGAATTCATCGAATGGAACATGTCGCACAGCAGTACTCCCCACCCCATACCAAGAAATGAGCCGCCTGGATCTGGTATGTAAATGGTCAGAGTAAATAGAGCCTCGCCATCAATAGAAACGACCTTGCTGTCTTCAGTGAGCGTTACGTCTGAAACATCGAATCGAGCAGATACGGAAACGACCTCGCTTGAATCCTTGGCTATAGTGACTACATACGGCTCTTGGCATCCATCACCATCTAGGTCTAGCAAGCAATGAGACTCTATGAATTCGACATCGTCTCTAGTGTCATCATCTTCACCATAATCAAACTCAATAAGCTGCCCCATTAATATTGCTGTCCTTACTTCACTCTTAGTCATCGTGTATTCGAACGACTTACGCGGGCAGTCTTTGAACGAGGCTTTTGTGTGGTCACAGATTAGCTCGTCTGGTTGAATTAACTGGGATCGGCGCTTCCCAGTCGATGGGTCATACCATATCTTCTTGTAGTACATACCTGTGATTGGAAGGGATAACAGGGCCTTTGACTGATCATCGCGCCAATTACTAATGCCTTTGCGTAGATCATAGTTAGTGAAGTCAGAGATTCTATCGCCACGCGCTACCGTTTCTGGGTCTTCTTTCGAGAATATTTCAGCCTGAGCTATGTTCTTTCGTTCAACCACTTCGGGCGTAGTTCGTGACCAGAAGTCCAAGGCAGCCTCCATAACGTAGGGCATCATAACTCTAGAGGCCCCCTGAAATGGAAAATTCTTGTCTACTTTCTCATCATCCATCTTGGCCAGCTTGAGTGCAACGTTGTACCTCTCTAGGTATGGCTTCATGGTCTGACGATCTTCCTCGATCCCATTGATCAAATCGGCCAAAGTGTCGTCATCGACCATATCGACGGGGTTTTCACTATCTAATATCTTCTGCAAGTCTTTGGGCAGCTCATAGATAACTTGAGCTTCATACACATTAACATCAACGTCTTGATGTACTGGCAAGCTGTTTGGTGAGTTCTTATCATCATTCATAATCAGTAACCTGTAACCGCTGAACGGCCCTCGAATCTAGTTTTATCTTCGTAGTGATCTTCATACGCTACTCTATCGACTCGCTCTGCTATTGCATATATAAGCGAATCCCCTTTGTCTGGCGACCTACCTAGTCGCTCCTTCATTTCCTGCTTAGAGCGAATCTGCATACCGCGAGCCGTCATTTTGTACTCATAAGAACACAAGTCAGCCTTTAGCTCAGCATCAACAGGCAGCATAAGATTATACCCGTTTCGAGGGTCAAGTAAGTCTCGCATTTTCCAGATCCAATATGACCTTAGATTTGGAAAGTTAAGCTGGTCACTGATATCTCTCCTGGCATCTGATTTAGAACCGTTAAGTGCTATTGCTTCCACGCCAAAAGTAGTTAAATGATCATAGCAAGAGGAACCATAGCCAATCATATCAACCAGTGGCACAGCGCCATGTGTGAGGTTCTTTATAACGAGTGACGCGCCGGTCTGACCATCAGGAACCTCTGCACCCGTATATGATATCTGTCTGGCAAACCAAGGGCCATGACGTGGGGACAAAATCATTTTATCCTGACCACCACGGTTAGGGTCGACGCCCATAGCTTCCATTCGCTGATACTGTTCTGGCGGCTGCTCAGTCCATCGCTCCATAGCTTGATCAACCCAGCGTGTGGGTATCACTTGCCATTCGCCATCTGTTCGGCCTGCGCTAAAGTCACCATATAACATTTGGCTACGCAATGGCTCTGGCAATGCTTGCAGGGTAGCGATGTAATCTGTGTTTACTAAGTATTGGTTGTCAGTAACTAAGGAAGGGATAAACGTGCGGCTTTTAGGTGTTATCAGTTGGCCTTTGTGTTTTATTTGCTCTTGGCTATCAACTTCGATATCTTCGCCATCGATGACAGCAAACCATCGCAATTCCCCTGGCTTTGCAGGATTAGGATGTTTTTCATCAAGCCACGGCCCAAAAAAAGGTATTACCCAGTCGCCCTGCGAGTCTGTTGGTGGGTTGCCAGTGAATACCACTCTACAGCGTTGACCTTCTTCTGTAGTACGTAGCCAGCCCATAGTAAAACGAACCATTGATTCTAAAAAGTGGGGGATTTCGTCATAAACGATCAGGTCATGTGGTCTACCCTGGTACTTTGTTTCATCACCTGGGTGTGGCATTGACCCAAATTCTACTTGACGACCATCGAGCCGCCAGATCTTCTCCTGACCGTTGTAACCTTCACGATTACCAATGATTTCGGTCATTCGATCAATCACGCCTGTCAGCTGTGTTGCTTCACGCCTAAAGATAATTGATTTTTTATGCTTAGTAAGAGCAAGCCCTATAGCTAGATCAGTCTTACCGCCACCTGCCGCACCACCATAGAAAGTTATATCAGCCTCACTATCCAAGGCCTTGGTTTGCGGCCCCTCCATTGGTATCCATAGAGGGGGAATGACGTTAGCTGTCAAGCTGTCTAGTTCTTCTACCTCTTGCTTCGTCAAATATGGCAGCAACTCTAGCAGCTCTTTCTGCGTCATTTGCTTCATTAACTTCTATTTCCCCTGAAATTTCCACTTCTACGGCTTTCAGTTTTGGTTCGATGTATTGGGCTATCTTGTCCCAGCCATCCAGGCAGTCTTTGTGTGCCTTTAGTCTTTTCTCTGGTTCTTCTTTTGCCATATCCACGCCTGATGCAATCTTTTCCATTTCTAGCGCATGTTGGCTGGCTTTCATTATTGGGTCGAAGTCGTCGCCAAACATATCTTTGAGGCGATTCATTAAGAACTTTTTGTTCTTATTGGGTATGTTTTTATATCTTGGCATACTCTATCTGTAAGTAATTGAACAAGAATGAATTTATTTAAACTAATAGTACATTATTAGTAGATATCTGCAAAGTAGCCATCAAAACCCGCCGTTACGTCATTACTTGAACCGCTTGTGGCTTGTGCGTCTATCTCAATGTCGCTGTTGGGTGGGATAATAGCATATGGATCAAAGTAATAGTTTACTGAGTTACTAGCACTAATACCCCTTGTTGGAGCCACCCTGAAGTCACTCCCAAGCTGTCGTACTTTCAAGAATCCTGCGCCAGCTGCTGATGCCGATCTTACAATGTCCATCCAACCGTAAGTCAATATCAGATAATTGGTTGCCGCTATGCTCGTTGCCGCTTTTTGGCTCTGATTGAACCCAGCTGTTATTTGATTGTGTGTGTTACTTATTGTATCTGGCACACCAGCCGTTGCCGCGCCTCTGTAAAGCCATATGTCGCCTGTCACGTTTGAATCAGTATACATTCGCATCCATCGACAACCGGCGCTATCTAATGCGACGGGGGTTTGACCTTGCAGCTGCTTAGTCTGAATAGCGAACGTTAAATCAGAGCCAACAAAATACATGTACTCAATAGTAACTGTAGCCGTATCTAATGCGCTTGAGCTACTTAGATTTAACGTCACATTACTTGTCTGGTAATCTTCGTACTCTCCCCATGAGTTTACAGGGGTTTGGCTTGTTCCAACACTGAAGTTGGCACCGAACTTCCTTAGACTCTTTCGATTTACCCTAGTCTTGTCGCCAAATGTCGAATATATCTCACGTAATGCAAAAGCCATTCTAGAGTCGTTTTGGCTCATGCAATAAGAACCGTCGAAAGGCCCTATCCTATTTGATGCCATGTGGAATCCTTAATTCAATCATATTGTGCTAGAAGATATTGCGCTAGAAGATATCACGTCCGCACTTATATCTGTTGCTGTTATCGTGCCGATCGATAATGATCCATTAGACCATGTAATCGTGTATGCCGTCAGTGTACCAGCCACATCATGTATGTATTGGAATGTGAATGTGCTTAGATCTGTAGTTATGCCACCAGCCGCACTAATAACTGTGCTATCTGCTGTAGGATAATACCAGGTATCGCCGTTTGCTGGCGCTGGCAGTGTTGGCAGTTGCGTCGTTATGAGTTGATACAGATAACTTGCTGTTACCGTGTCAATGCTGGCTACGACTGTGTTTGTCCAACCTGCTTTTACGTTTAGCGTCGTTGTTGTGCTTGCACTCTCTGTGCCGTTTGAT
>Ga0208899_1000283_pt1 | contig 35458 bp, 34 predicted proteins | sample VirMetDEL_Nov_24_FD_184518 | JGI IMG/M metagenome (GOLD analysis project Ga0208899, IMG submission 184518) | Aqueous microbial communities from the Delaware River and Bay under freshwater to marine salinity gradient to study organic matter... | ecosystem: Environmental > Aquatic > Marine >... | reverse complement strand
CTCTGAAATTAATATGTCCGATGATGTTGATCAGTGGAAAAATGAATCATTGTCTACAGATGAAAAATTACTCGTTAAAAGATGTCTTGGCTTTTTTGCTGGAAGTGAGTCCTTGGTTGGCAATAACTTACTACTTACTGTCGCGAAATGGGTAACTGACCCTGAATGTCGTCAATACATCTTAAGACAAGCTTACGAAGAATCTCTTCACAACTGGACGGTTGTAACTTGCTGCGATTCTTATTCTTTGAAAGTCTCTGACGTATATGAAGCTTATAATAATATACCGTCAATTAAGGCTAAAGACGATTTCTTAATGAGTATAACTTCTGACGTTAACAGGCAAGATTTTACCACTAAATCAGCGGACGGCAAAAAAGAGTTTTTAAGGAATTTAGTAACCTATTACATAGTATGTGAAGGAACATTTTTCTTTAGCGGGTTTGCTATGCTTTTAGCTTTGGGAAGACAAAATAAACTTCCCGGATTGTCAGATCAAATTAGATACACATTAAGAGACGAAAGCCTACATATCCAATTTGGAACATACCTTATTAATACTATAAAAGAGCAATACCCTTCGATTTGGACTAAAAAATTCGAAGAGGAAACTGTAGAGCATATCAAAAAAGCAGTAGAGCTTGAAATTAAATATGCTCACGATGTTCTTCCTCGTGGAATTCTTGGGTTAAATGCAGATATGTTCGTAGACTATATGCAATATATAGGCAACAGGAGACTCGAAGGCATTGGGATTGATTACCGTTTCGATAGCGACAATAATCCCTTCCCTTGGTTATCTGAGGTGGTAGACACCGGAGCAATGACAAATTTCTTTGAAAGAAAAGTCAAAGACTACCAAAGCTCTGGCGTATTAGAGGACGATTTTTAAATTGAAGACGCTATTTATAGTTCCGTCTTGCGTCAACTTTGACCCGTCAATCGAGCTAGATTACAGCCCCGTAAGAAGCCTGTACAGTGCCTCTGAGCGATTTGATCAGCTTATTGAATCTATTTCCAGTATAAGACAATATTGCCCGTCTTCCGACATTATAGTGTCGGAATGCTCTAACTTGTCAGATGAAGAAATAAAAAAAATTAAAAGTAAAGCGGATTATCTTATAACGCCCTCCCAAGATAACGATTATATTTTTAATTTTTTTAAAAATCATCCCAATAAAAGTCACGCAGAATCATTCCTCTTGCTTAAAACCTTATTTTATCTAAAAAATATTCAATACCCCTTGTACGATATTTACTTTAAAATGAGTGGTAGATATAAATTAAACAATAAGTTTAATGTTCACAACCACGTTAATCATGAATTCAACTGCAAAAAACACAATACTTTTGAAGACGGCATTTTTACCACCTTGTTTTCCTTTAACAAAAGTTTTTTTGACTTATTCGTAGATTCACTCTTAGCTACTCATTCTTTTACTACCAATAATTATCCTCCGTATGTAGGCTTTTCCCTCGAAACTAATATGCTTTACGGTCTACACGACAGAATGAACTTTCTTGACGAACTCGGTGTTGAGGGTAATTTTGGTCCTGACGGTGAATTTCATAGCGAATAAATCATGGAACCTAAAAATTTAATAAATAAAGACTTAGATATTCAATCCCTTAAAGAAGAGTATCAAAAAGAAAAATTTATTGTTATAAAAAACTTTCTGCAAATTGAGGAGGCAGAAAAGTTAAGCACATATTATAACGAAAAAGTTCCCGCTGATTGGTGGTCGTGGATGTTTTTGCCTGATCCTGATTTGGGTCTAGAAAATTGGTCTACAAACGTATATCCCGAAGATGGAAGCAAAAGTTTGCAAAAACTTATAGCCACTAAAAGAGATTTTTTAAATAAAATATACAAAGAAAACCGAGGTTTTTCTTATATATATCAAAGAGTTTTTTTTGGTAGTCATTACCCCAGTTGCCTCTGTGAAGAATGTGTTTTTCGTAAATCTTTCCTAGAAAACTCCCCTATGGTAGATTTTTTAAACGAAATCAGTGGATACGAAGATTTAAAACCCGGAGAGCTTTTTGCGAGCAGGTATGGGCTAGGAGATTATAACGGTCCCCACAACGATAACTCCAAGGGAAGAGTCACTATTGTCCTTAATTTATCTAAAAACTGGCTTCCTCAAGATGGGGGTTTGTTTTTTGGAATGGAAGAGGATTATTGTACCGTTAAACACGTAGAAGTACCCACATTCAATAGTTTGGTAATTTTTGATGTAAGCGATGGCGGTATGCCTCATTTAGTTAATCACGTTACAAACCCCGACAAAAAACGTACCGCAATCACCGGATGGTACGAATAAGAGCCAAAAAAATCTTTTTCATATTAAATATTGGAGGGAATCCGCACATCAATCAGAGCCTCTCTCTGCTATATAATATTTAGTTCTTCTATCCTTAATAAATCCTTCGTCAAATAAGTATTGCATCACTGAATCTATTTCTTTTTCAGCAATGCATTTTGAATTGTTGTATATAAAAACAGTATCATGCCTCCAGTTGCCGTCTTCACAGAGGTAAACTTTAACTCTATAGGGAGCCATTAATAACTCATACATCTACATAAAATTACACTTTATTAAATTAAAAATAATATATTTTATTAAAAAATAAACAGTTCAATATTTTTAAGTGTATATACTTATATGCAAGTAGATTTTCAGTTTTTTATCAATGTGATAATTGGTATTTTTACTTTTTTTGGAAGTTGGATACTTAAGACTATTTGGGAGAAAACAAACACAAACGCTAATCATATAGATGAACTGCGCGATCACCACGAGGACGACCTAAAAGAAACTCGACAAAAAATAAACGATCTTGCATTAAGCTTACCCGAAAAATACGTAAATAAAGGCGACTTTGAAAACTTGGTTAAAGTTGTTCATCATCGGTTTGATCGCATCGAAGAAAAACTTGATAGACTTCAAAAATAAGCTTCCCAAAAAAGTATAATTCCTGCATAATAAGCGGGTGAAATATTTTATTGTCAGTGACTTCTTTATTGAAGATTTCGTAGGCGGTGCAGCGCTTAATGACGAAGAAATTTTAAAGATATTTCTCAAAAACGGTCAGGACATAGAGAAAATCAAGAGTGAAGAAGTCTCTATAGACTTTCTAGAGAAAAATTCGCAAGCTTTTTATATTGTTTCTAATTTTCTTCATATACCGGAAGACTCGTTAGAAAAGCTAAAAACACTTAATTACCTCATATATGCTCACGATTATAAATTCGTAAGGCACATGAACCCTGCGGCGTACGAAGATTTTAAGGTTCCCGAAGAAGACTTAATCTATGTAGATTTTTATCAAAAATCTAAAGCTGTTATTTGCCAGAGTAAGCTTCAAGAAAGAATACATAACGAAAACATCAAGGAGCTAAATACGATTAATTTTTCCGGAAATTTATGGTCAGAAGAGACTCTCTCGTTGCTTGAATCTCTTTCTCAAAAAGACAAAAAACCAATTGTTTCGGTAGTAAAGTCGAGGTGGCCTCAAAAAGGTGTCCCTGAAGCTATATCTTTTTGTATAGAAGAAAATTATGATTATGATCTCGTTTATGATGATGATTATTATAGGTTTTTATGGAAGCTATCCGAAAATCAAGCCCTAGCTTTTTACCCTTTAACACCTGAAACCTGCTCTAGAGTGACGTTAGAATGTAAAATGATGAACATGAAAGTGTTTATAACTAAACTTGTAGGCGCTTCCCATGAGCCTTGGTTTGAAAAGCACGGGGTTGAGTTAATAAATTTAATGAGAGAAAAGAAAAATGAAATTTACGATATTCTCCTTAAGATATCTTCCTAATAAATGACTGATTATAAATACATTTGTGGCAACGCTTTTAAAAGCATGTGCCAGTATTCGGTGGGCAAATACACAGACGCAAGAACACATGATTTTAATTTTTCAATTAAGGAAAATTTAGACAATGATACTGTATTTATCAAAACCGAATATGTAGGAAACTTTTTTCACTATGTAGATATACAAAAGCCATTTCATATAATCACCCACAATTCAGATATTCCTATTGATGAAAGATTCTCTAAGTTTTTAGAGGACGAGCGCGTTCTTAGCTGGAAAGGTCAGAACATAAATATAGAACACGCCAAAGTTACACCTATCCCAATAGGACTAGCTAATCCAAAATGGTCACACGGTAATCCTGAAATTTTTACTAAAATTAGAAATGAATTAATAAATGGAGAAATAAAAAAAGATAAACTTTTTTACACCAACTTCGACATTTACACTAATTTACAAGAACGGCAAACTTGCTTAAGAGAAACAGGCTTTAAATTAGAGCCTAAATTAGATTTTGAATCGTATCTCCGAGAAGTAGCTCGGTCTTACTTTATAGTTTCTCCTGATGGGAATGGTATAGATTGCCATAAACACTGGGAAGCATTATATTTAAATTCCATTCCTATAGTTTCTAGTGGAATAAATGTTAATTATTTTAAAAATAAACAAATTCCTTTTCTCATCTTAGATTCATGGAGTGAACTTAATAACATCAAACTATCACCAGAACTACACGAAAAAATATGGGGCAACTTCGACAGCGACACCCTATTATTTGATAATTATCTTATGAATTTACAAATTGGAGAATTTTAATGATTAATGTAGATAAAATTATAGTTTTACATTATAAACCGCTCGTAAACAGAAAAACTCTTTTCAGCGCATTCTTAAAACAGCATGACTTAGAGTGCAGTTGGATAGATAGAGAGCCAAAAAAAACTGATATAAAAAAATTATACAAATTTTCGGAAGAAGATTGGAAAAATAAAATTCAACCGGAAAACTTTGCTCCTCGTAAATTAAGAGACAGTGAAATATCTCTTTTATTTAAACATTATCTAGCTCTCAAAAAAATTGTTAGAGAAAAAATAAATACCACCCTCTTGTTAGAGGACGACGTTTTGTTTACCGACAACTTTACTGAAATATTTAATAAAAATTTAGAATCTACCCCAGAAGATTGGGACTACATTTTTCCCGGTAGTGGATGTGATCTCAGAATACCTAAAGCTAAACTAGAAGAAGGAAAAATTGCATATTTAAAAAACCATCCCGCTACTAAATGCACTGACTCAATCATAATAAAATTAGATGCAGCAAAAAAAATATTAAAAACCTTTAATTCTTGGACTTTACCTGCCGATTGGGAATACAATTATCAACTATTCAAACATGACATGAACGTCTACTGGTGGGAACCTCCGGTCTTTGTTCAAGGTTCTCAAAGTGGAATATATAAATCTGCAATACAGTGAAAATAGCTTTTTACTCTCCTCACTTATGCTTGCGAGGTACTACCGTCGCAATGTATGACTATGCCTTTTACAATCAAACCCTATTAGGTAACGAATCGTGCATAATATATTCTAGCCAAGACCATCGCAATAGCGATAGCGCTATTGAAAAATTTAACGACTCTTTCAGTGAAATATACGCTTTAGAAAATGAAAAAAAGTTAGACGAAGTATTAACTCAAAGTAAAGCTGATGCAGTTTATATTTTAAAGGCTGGCAAAAATGATGAACGCCAATCTTCAGTTTGTAAAAATTTAATACATTGCACGGGACTAGAGTCTGAACCGCACGGACATGTATACGCTTATGTTTCAAAATGGTTAAGTGAAAAATGTTCACAAGGCAAACTTCCTTTTGTACCGCATATAGTCGATCTACCTAAACAGGACGGAAATCTGAGAAATGATCTAGGTATACCTGATTCAGCTTTGGTCTTTGGCAGGAATGGAGGGAGAGACACTTGGAGTCTACCGTTTGTCAATCATGTAATATCTGAGGTACTTAAAAGAAGAGACGATATTTATTTTATATTTCAGAATACTGAAAAGTTCATTGATCACGAAAGAGTATTTTTCATAGAAAGTACCGCCAGAATGCATTATAAAACTAAATTTATAAACACCTGCGATGCTATGATTCATGCCCGACTAGAAGGTGAAAGCTTCGGATTAGCTTGCGGAGAGTTTTCTTTAAGAAACAAGCCTGTAATAACTTGGTCTGGTTCTAACGAAAAAAATCATATAGAAACTTTAGGCGACAAAGCTTTTCTTTATGAAAACTCAATAGACTTACTAAGTATATTTTTAGAATTCAAAAAGCAACCAGCGAAAGATTGGAATTGTTATAAAGATTTTTCTCCTGAAAAAGTCATGAAAAAATTTAATGAAATTTTCTTAAAGCAAGATGCATAGAATTAAATCACTAGCTGGCTTTGGTTTTCAGCCACAATATATATTAGATATAGGAGCCAATGTGGGGAGCTGGACCGATCAAATGGCTTTTTATTTTCCGGATTCTCATTTTTTGATGGTAGAGGCCAACTTAAAACACAGTAACGCTTTACAAAGTATTTGCGATAAACACCCCAAGGCAGAATTCTGCATTGAGCTGCTAAGTGAAACTTCTAAAGATTGTAATTACCATACCTTAAAAAACGCTTCCGCCGATAATCTCGAAACTGGCAACTCTATATTTAAAGAAAAAACTAAACACTATTCTGATTCCAATACAGAAATTAAAATATTAAAATCTAAAACCTTGGACAATCTTCTAGAAGAAAAAAATATTAATAAAGTAGATTTAATAAAATTAGATGTTCAAGGCGCTGAAATATCAGTGTTAAAAGGAGCTTCCGACACACTTAAAAATGCCACATTTTGCCTACTAGAAGTTCAGCTTCAGCAATGGAACGAAGAGGCTCCACTGTTCTCGGAGGTTATTGAGTTTATGGATGAAAATGATTTTTCAGTTTTTGATTTTATAGATAAAAATTTAGTTTCAGACTACACTGTTTCTATTGATGTTTTATTTAAAAAGAAAAATAATAAATTTACCTGTCCGAACATTTCTAAATGAGTTTTATTTATAATCATATAAAAATAAATGAAGAAAAATTAAAAGTGGGAGTCTATTGTCCCGCTTTCGATTGTGATCCTTTATACATAGAATATAATAAAAAAGTTTTTAATCATTTTGGAATTAATATTAACTATGTTACATCTGGGTCAAGACATGGGGAAATATTAAACACTCTGTCTCGTGAAGAAAACGTTGATTATCTTTGTTTTGTTGATGTGGATGCTATACCTTTGTCTCCTAATGTTCTGGAAACCCTAATAGGTAGAATCTATAATAAAAATGCAATAATAGGAATAGAACAAACCAGTAATAATCATAGGCATGAAGCTGACAAACTAATCGCCCTTTCTCACGCTATCAAAAGAGGAGAAGATATATCTAAACATATAAGCCCCGCCAACAACGATAAAAACTTAACTAATCATGAAGAAACATATGCTGGCCCCGCTTTCTTCCTAATAGCTAAAGAAACCTATAAAACCCTAGGAGAGCCATCTTATTTAGAAACCTACAGAAGCGACTGTGGGGAAGAGCTTTCTTACGTAGCTCGCGAAAAAGGGTTCGAAGTAAAATATATTCACTTCTCTCATTGCGTTCAGCCTCAATGGCATCTAAAAGAAAATATTAAATTTGGTATAGGAAGCTCGTATGAAGATTTAGTTTATCATAATTTTCAATCGAGAGCGTCAACTTCACTAGACATGTTTATAGAAAAATGTAAAGAAGTATTAAATTAAAAATGAGTAAATGTTTAGTAACAGGAGGGTGCGGCTTCATCGGCAGTAACTTAGTTGATGAGTTAATTAAACTTGGAAATGAGGTTCATGTTATAGATGACCTCTCGGCTTCTTGTAATGATGATTTTTACTTTAATTCAAAGGCTTCATGGTCAAAAATTAGCGTCTGTAATTCGGAGAAGGTAGAAAATGATTTCAAGCAATTTAAACCGGATTACGTTTTTCATCTTGCCGCCTATTCAAGAATCCAAGTGGCTATGAAAAACCCTTTGTCTACCTGCGATGTTAATTTTACAGCTACAGCCTCATTACTTCAGCTATGCGCTAAATATAAAGTAAAAAGATTTGTGCTTTCCTCAACATCTTCTATATATGGGTTAAAAAATCAAATACCCCTCTCAGAAGATATGCCCGCTGACTGTTTAAATATTTACTCAACAACTAAATATAGCGCAGAACAGTTATGTAAAATGTATTATAAATTATTTAACGTTCCGACTGTTATATTTAGATACTTTAATGTTTATGGACCCCGCGAGCCACTAAAAGGGGTTTACGCTCCGGTAGTGGGCCTTTTCTTGAAACAATTTAAAGAAGGTAAACCAATGACTATTGTTGGAGATGGCTCTCAAACTAGAGATTTTACTCACGTAAAAGATGTGGTTAAAGCCAATATTGCAGCCGTTAAAAATGATAAAGAAGAGATATTTGGTCAAGTTTTTAATGTTGGAACGGGCGTTAATTACTCAGTTTTAGACTTAGCTAAAAACATAGGAGGAGATTATCAATTTATAGATAACCGAGAGGGAGAAGCTAAAGATACGCTTGCAGACATTTCTAAAATTAAAAGTCTTTTAAATTGGGAACCCTGCGGAAACATTATGAAATACATCAATTCTAACAAATGAGTAAAAAAATTTTAATAACTGGCATCTTAGGGCAAGATGGGGCAAACATGGCAGAACTTTTGCTTTCTAAAGCAAATAATTTTGAAATATATGGAATGATGCGTCGTTCTGCTGTTCCTAATTTTAAAAATATTGAAAATATTAAAAACCACCCCAGCTTTAATATAGTAAATGGTGATTTAACTGATGAAGTAAGTATAAATGAATTAGTAAAGAAAATTCAACCAGATTACTTCATCAACTTTGCGGCAAATAGTTTTGTTGGATGTTCTTGGGATATGCCCATGCAAGTTTTTGATGTTAATGCTATGGGTGTAATACGAGCCTTAGAGGCTATAAGAAAATTTAAACCGGATTGCAGGTTTTATAGCGCAGGAAGTAGTGAGGAATTTGGTGACGTTGATTTTGCGCCGCAAAACTTAACCCACCCTATGAAGCCCAGAAGCCCTTACGGAGCTTCAAAATGCGCCGCTAGGCATATCGTAAAAGTATACAGAGAATCTTACGATTTGTACGCAATACATGGAGTTTTATTTAATCATGAAGGAACGAAGCGCGGAGAAGAATTTGTAACCCGTAAAATATCGAAAGGAGTTGCTCAAATTCACAATCAATTACGCAGTATTAACGCTTGGAAATCTAATGGGTCCGACGATTTTCCGCCTCAAGTTACTCCCATTGAGCTAGGATACTTAGACTCTAAAAGAGATTGGAGTGACAGTATGGACTTCATGGAGGGTATTTGGCTAATGCTAAATCAACAAGAGCCTAAAGAATATCTTTTAGCAAGCGGAGAAACACACTCTATAAGAGAGTTCATTGAAAAAGCTTTTAATATTGCTAATATTACAGGGCAGTGGGAAGGCGAAGGTCAAGAGGAAAAATTTATACATAATTATAAAGACAAAAAAATTGTTTTAGTAAAAATTAATCCTAAATATTTTAGGCCCGCCGAGGTTAATTTACTCCTTGGAGACCCGACTGACGCCATACAAAAATTAGGCTGGAAACCCCAGAAAAGCTTTGACAAATTAGTAGAAAGCATGGTAAAGTTGGACCTCGATGAAATCCAAAAAGCGTCCTAAATTTTCTCTAAATAAATTACTTTACAATAATAAAGGACAAAAGCCTAATATCCGAAATCAAGGTGAATTTTTGATCTGGAATTTCATTCCCCAAGCGAAAGACTTCACAAATAAAGAGTGGATTAGAGAAAAAGGTCTAGCTAAAAAGATAATAACTGAAGATTATAAAGAATTTAAATTTGATTTTTGGCTTCAATTTAGCTTACCCTTTCCAATTCCTAGTTTAGCTTATTTTCGCAAGTCTGCGGTTAAAAACGAAATTAAAAATGAGTACTATAAATTTTTAGTACTTAAGAAAATTGATTTTAACCCTGAAAAGAAATACGATTACACTATACCAAAGAACGAAAAAATATCAAAATATAAAGCCCCCAACAATAGTAAATTTAATTTTTTTAAAGATGAAAAGAAAAAAAAGTAGCGAATCTGTATTAACTCCAGAAGAGCAAATAGAAGCTTATCTAGAGAATAACAAAGGAGATCATTATAACTTTGAAGAAGAAAGAAGTTATGCAGTGTCCAGTGGAAGTCTATTACTAGATATTGAAATGGGCGGAGGTATAGGACCCGGCATTATAAGAGCCTCCGGAATAACTGAGGGAGGTAAAACTTCATGCGCCTTGTCTTTTGCAAAGAACTTCCAAAAACAGGAGAATAGCAAAGTTATATACATAAAGTCTGAAGGTCGTTTGACGGAAGAAATGATTTCCAGAGCTGGCCTCGACACCGATAAAAAGAAATGGTTTGTTTATAAAAGTAATACCTACGAATCCGTCATCAACTTATTAAGAGAGCTTGTCCACAATAATGATACTAAAAGAAAATATATGTTCATTATTGATTCTATGGATTCCTTAGTGCCTAAAGCTGATTTAGAAAAATCGCCCGAAGAAGCTAATAAAGTTGCTGGAGGAGCGCTTCTAAGCTCCGACTTCCTTAGAAAAATGGCTTTATCAATGACATCTAAAGGTCATGTATGTTATTTAATCTCTCAAGTTCGATCTAAGGTTTCTATAAATCCTTATGAAAAGTCTGACGCTAGAGTCACTAACGCTTCAGGAGGTAATGCTCTTTTGCATTATAGCGATTGGATTCTAGAGTTCCAAGAAAGGTATAAAGCCGATATCATTTTTGACAAAGATGGAAAAACTCCAATAGGCCACTGGTGCAAGGTTATATTCAAGAAAACCCCTAATGAAAAAACTGGAGTGATAGTTAAATATCCCATCAAGTACGGCAGAAAAGAAGGTAAAAGTATATGGGTAGAAGCCGAAGTAGCTGATATGATGTTACAATTTGATATGGCTAAGAAAAGTGGCGCATGGGTATCCATATCTGAAGAGCTTATAGAGGAAGTAAAAAAAGAAACGGGAGAAGAAATGAAAAACCAACATCAAGGTTTTGATAATCTTAGAAAGTACTTTGAAGAAAATGATAAGATAGGTAAATATATTTTTAACAAATTTAGAGAAGTCCTAAAAAAGTCATGAGACTTTATAATATATACGGGAAACTACAAAAGAAAAATGTTAGACCATATCTAATAGATTGGGACGGTAAATCTCGCTCTAAAATACAATTTTCAGTAAAGCAATTTCTTAAGACCTTTTGGAAAACCCAAATGGTTTATGAAGAATTTCCCGTTTATGGCACTAAAATGAAAGTAGACATTCTTAATGCTACAAAAAAAATAGCCATAGAGGTAAACGGAGGACAACATAATTCTTTTAATAAATTTTTTCATGCAAATTCCAGAGCCAATTACCTTAAATCTATAAAAAGAGACATGGAAAAAAGCGAATGGCTAGAAAAAAATGATTTCACATTAGTTGAAATAGAAGAGGCCGAAGTTAAAAATATCTCAAAAGAGTTTTTTAAAAGTAAATTTGGTATAACATTATGATTGATTGCATATATGTAATAGCTTTAGAAGAAAACCTCGTTAAAAAAAGAGAGGAAATTATAGAAAGAGTAAATTCTCTTAAAATAGACTCTCAGCAATTAGTGTTGTTTAAAGCTGTTAACGGCTTTGATCCGAAGGTTGATTTTCAGTGGAGTTTATTTAACTGGAAGTTGGAAAATTCAGATAACTCTTGGTGGAATAGAGACATGAAACCCGGAGAAATTGGCTGCGCTTTGTCTCATTTATCAATCTGGAAACATGCATATTCTTTAAATTATAAAAAAATTATTATTTTAGAAGAAGACTTTAAACCTATAAAGCAAATCGATCCAAATTTAATAAATGAACTTGATCAGAATGATTGGGACTTTTGTTACTTAGGCAGGAATAAGATAAAAGAAGACCAAAGTGAAGTATCTAATAATTTAGTGATTCCCGGATACTCTTACAATCTACACGCTTACATGCTATCGGATTCTGGGATTAAAAATTTATTACAATTTTCTTTTGAAAATAAAATAATGCCAGTTGATGAGTTTATTCCCGCTACTTTCTGCGATCACCCTAGACAAGATTTAAATTTTATTTGGAAAGACACCAAAGCATTTTCATTTAAAGAGGACTACATAGGTCAATCTAGCACCAACACGGTAAGCTCTACAGAAAATTTAGAAAAAATAGTAAGTCCTCCCTCACAAATAAAAAACATTTCCAACTGGGATGAATGGAAAAGTAGGTATATAAATCCTGCCATGCTAGCAAAAGATTACGACTTAATCGTAGAAGAGCCTGTCGCAGATGTAGCTCACTTCCCAATATTTACTAATAAATTTTGCGAGGAATTAATAGAAATGGCCGAAGAGGCTAATAAATGGACTGAAGGTAGACATGACTATTACCCCACTCACGATGTATTGCTTTCGTCTTTAGGGTTTGATGAAATTTATAGAAAAGTCTTGTCGGAATTTCTTTACCCATTAGCAGCTCACTACTACAAATTAGACGGGGGAAGATGGTTAAAATTAAATGCCGAGAATTTTATTATTAAATATTCTATGGAGAAGCAAGGATTTTTGTCTTTACATCATGACCAAAGCGTGTTAAGCTCGGTGCTTACTTTGAATGAGGATTTTGAAGGAGGTGGAACCTTCTTTTATCGCCAACAAAAAACCATAATTGGTAAAACTGGCGAAATGTCTCTCCACCCCGGAATGATTTCCCACAGGCACGGAGCCAAACCCATCTCTAGCGGAACACGCTATGTCTTGGTGTCGTTTTTAAATTTACCTTAATATGAGCAGCAAACTATACAGAAGTGAACTAGAAAGGGAAACGCTTTACTCGCTATTAAAACATCCTAAAATTTATATAGAAAATCAATCTTGGATTAATCGAGAGAGTTTTCATCACCCCACTCATAAACAAATTTTTGACGTTTTTAAAATTCAAGTTTTAAACGGAGGCTCCACTGACCCTGTTGTTATCGGTGAAAAATGTATTGAAGCAGGAGTCTTTGATAAAGACGGTGTAAACATAAAAGATTACATTAATAATATTGATCTTTTCAAAATTTCCCCCGAAGGAGCCAAAGAACTAGTTAATGACCTTTCTTTTAATCATGTTTTACGCAAAGCAGAAGATAAAATTTCTAAAATCCAAACTAAAATTTACTCTTCAGCTTCTGGGGATGACAAAGCTCAAACAATTCAAGAATTACAAGAAATTAGTAATGAAATAATCTTACCTAGTGACGAAGATACTCGTCCTAAAAAAATCTATTCAGGGTATAAGAAAACGCTAAGAGATAGAGTTGATAATCCCGTGGAGCTAATGGGCTACGCTACGCCATTCCCTACGTTTAACACTATGTACGGTGGCTTTGAACCTAAAATGACATATGTTTTCGTAGGAAGAGGTGGCATCGGAAAAAGTACCATTTTACATTACTTTTCTAATCACCTATGTAAAGACCACAACTTACCCACTTTAATTCTTGACACTGAAATGGCTGAAGAATTCGTAAAAGACCGATTCTTCGCGATGGAAACTAAAATTCCTAATTACGCCATTAGAACTGGCAAAGTTAAATTTAATCCAGAACTTTCTTTAAAGTTTGACGAAGAGGTAGAGAAAATAAATGAAGATATGCCTTTGTATATTAAACACATACCGGAAGAAGGTATTGAGGAAATAAGGCAAATAATTTTAGAGTGGTACTACAATGAAGTAGGAGAAGGAAACCCCTGCGTAGTAACTTTTGATTACTTAAAATGTAACTCTAAGATGCTCAAGAATAACTGGGCCGAACATCAAGCTCTTGGAGAACTAATAGATCATCTCGATAAAATATGCACTAAAATTAATGCTATATTGCTAACGGCCATTCAAGCTAACAGAAAAGGTGATTCTTTCAACAGGTCATCAACCGAAGTTACTGATGACAGCACAATCATTGCAGACTCTGACCGAATACAAAGATACGCCTCTTTTATTGCTGAAATTAGAATAAAAACTCCTGACGAAATTGTGCTTGATGAAGGCATTACCGCTGAAGAGGCAGAGGATGTCTTCCAAAATATAAATACGATAGGATTCAATCAGTTAAGATTTGGAACGCATAAAATGATCGTGTTTAAAGGGCGCAGCCAAGGTGAAAATGCGCCCGGAGCGTTGGATTTAGTATCTCGCCTCATGCCTAATGGTACATATAGGCTAGACAGAAATTATTTCAACCTTCATTACAATAACTTTGAAATCAGAGAGAAAGGTACTTTAAGAGAAATTACCACTCACGCGGAAAACAGACTAATGTTGGATGACATGAATCCCGCTGACGAAGAGGAGCTTATTTAGAATGAATGTCAAAGAAGTACTCGGAGACCTTGGGTTAAAAGGATTGAAAGACTACAACCGTAACTTTCGTTATGGTCAAAAACTTCATTTAACAATAGATAAGAAAACTGGTAATTGGTACAATTATAAAACTAATTCCGGAGGCCCTTTAGCCTACTTAGTAAAAGAAGTTTTAAATGTAAACTTCGAGGAAGCAAAAAAGTGGCTAAAAGAGCGTCACAACTTTACCCAACTTGCTTCTGAAAAAACTGAAATTTACGATACTCTAAATTGCCCAGAATTTTTTAATAAAGCATTGCTTACTAAACTTTTACCTAATCATCAATATTGGGAAAAAAGAGGGATATCCGATTCTACATTAGCTTTTTTTAGAGGCGGCGTAGTCTCTTCAGGAAAAATGGCAAACAGATATGTTTTCCCCGTATTTAACTATCAAGAAAAAATTGTAGGATTTACCGGAAGATCGATTAACGATCATAAAATAAAATGGTTCCATAGAGGCAACACTTCAAAATGGGTTTATCCAGCATTTTTTAACTTAAAATACCTAATGGAAAGCAAAGAGGTAATATTCGTTGAAGGCATAGGAGATATGCTCAAACTATGGGATTGCGGAATTAAGAATACAATGGTAAGCTTTGGTCTAAATGTAAATAACTCCATCCTAAATTTCTTGTTTAAGGTTCGACCCAAAAAAATATATATCTCCTTCGATAACGACGACTCTAATGCTGGCAAAAACGCAGCAGAAAGAGTAAAGAAAAAACTTTTAAATCATTTTGATGAAGATAAAATACAAATCGCCCTAGCCTCTGGTAAGGATTTTGGGGAAATGTCTTGCGAGCAAATAGAAAATTGGTATAAAAAAATAAAATCGTAAAAATGAGAACTTGCTTTATAGATTCCACTAAATTAGGAGAAGAGCGCTCTTTCTGCACTTATTACGGAGGCACAGGAGTTTTTTCTAACGAAGAAGTAGATAAAATAAAAAAAACCGGAGATTCACTCACAAACGAGACAGCTAAAACTTTCGGACAAGGTGATCAAGGCGAAAATAGAAAAGGCTCAGTTGCTTGGCTCCCTTTAAATGAATCAAATAAATGGATTTACTCTAGACTTTTATCTATAACCGAAGAAGCAAATAACAGTCTTTGGAAATTTGACTTAACTGGGTTTTGGGAAGATTGTCAATACACCACTTATGAAGCTTCATCAAAAAAAGATGGAGACTTTTATGATTATCATTTAGATATAGACGGCTCGTATGGCGTTCAGCGTAAAATAAGCATTGTCGTTCAACTTTCAGATCAAGAAGACTACGAGGGAGGAGAACTTGAATTAAAAACTAGCAAAAACTCGTACGTTGCGGATAAATCAAAAGGCTCTATTTTGCTTTTTCCCTCTTTCTGTTTACATAAAGTACATCCCGTTACCAAAGGCAAAAGGAACTCCTTAGTATTGTGGGTCTCCGGAATGCCATTTAAATAATGAGTAAAGAACAAATACTTTCGGCCTCTAAGATAAAGACTTTCGAGTCTTGCTCTTGGAAATACTGGTGCAATTACCACCTTAAACTGCCTCAAGAAAATAATGATGGAGCCAGAAGAGGAACGGTATGCCACCTAATTTTTGAACTTTTAGTAAAAGCTAGACACAAAAAACATTTCGATTTAATTATGGAAGCTCAAACCCTAGACGCTTCCCCCGCAGTAAAACGTTTAGTCAAAAAATCTCTAGTAAAAGAAGAGGGTTATTCTGAAGAAAACTACTTGCTCTGCGAAGAGATGATATTAGTTGGGCTTGATAATGATTTTTATGGAGCTAAGGGAGAAGTTAATTCACCAGAGAAAGAGTTCCTTTTGGAAAGCGAAAGCCCAAAATATAAAATTAGAGGATTCATCGATAAGCCAGTTGAATATAATAAAAAATTAAAAATTGTAGATTATAAATCTAGCAAAAGTAAATTTAATAAGAACGAGCTAAAGTCAAACGTGCAAGCTATGGCCTATACATTAGCAGCACAAACGATATGGCCTAAACTAAAAAATGTTATTGTAGAATTCTTGTTCTTGCGTTTTCCTAAAAGCCCTTCTCAACAAATAAGGTTTACTAAAGAGCAACTCTCCGGATTTGAATATTATTTAGAACATATATACACAATAATCAATAACTTCACAGAAAGTGATGCGAAAAGTAATTTAGCCTCCACCAAACCAATGCCAAAAAGAGACGAAGGCTTTTGCGGCCCTCTGAATTGCGGTTTTGCAAAATATAAAGGGCAACTCAAGAAGGACGGTACTTTAATGTGGCATTGCCCTTTTAAATTTGACTTTGAATATTACTCTTTAATAGACGCAGATGGCAATTTACTAAAAAACTCTTTTAACAAAGAGGACTTAGATGAGTCTAAAGGAGAAATAAAACATCAATCTTACGGGGGTTGCCCTGCTCACACTCGCCAAGATGACGATTTCGATTTTATGAATTGACATAAAATTATAAGAGTGTTTTAATAAAGTTTCGTGGAAGAAGTATTACCATTTTTTAAATCGCATTACAGCATAGGTAGGTCAATTCTTACTCTAGAAAAACCTGACGATGTTATTTCGGGCGGGCCTGATTCTATAATAAAACTATGCAAGGATAATGACTTAAAAGAATTTCACTTAGTGGAAGACAGCATGAGCGGTTTTCTCCAAGCTTATGTTAATTCCACTGAAAATAAAATTAAATTAAATTTTGGCTTACGCATAAATGTCTGCCATGACCGCTCAAAGAAAGAAGAGTCGGCATTAAAAGAGACATGCAAATTTATTATTTTTGCTAAAAATAAGTCCGGATACGAACGGTTAATTAAAATTTCAACTAAAGCTTCATTAGAGGGTTTTTATTATTACCCCAGAGCAGATTACGAATTGTTGAAAGAGTTCTGGGACGATAAAGATTTAATATTATGCGTCCCTTTTTATGACTCGTTCCTACATAGAAACACTTTAATGGGCTACAACTGTATTCCCGATATCTCCTTCACGAAGCCAGTGTTTTGTATTGAAAATAACTCGTTGCCCTTTGACAGCTTCATTTTGAATCGAGTTAATAAATACTGTAAAGATGAATTTGAAAAAGTGAACATTCAAAGCATCTACTACGCGAACAAAAAAGACTTCAAATCTTATCTTACTTTTAGGTGCATTGACAAAAGAACAACGCTTGATAAACCCAACTTTGATCACATGTGCAGTGATGAATTTTGTTTTGAAAAGTGGCAAGAAAAACAAAACTAATGCATGAAGAAATTTTAACTGACCAAGAGTTAGCTATGGTTACTTCTATAGCCGCTACTAGAACAGCCGTAGCAAGAGGCGCGAACGTCAAGGACGCAAAGATGGGAAAAAAAAGTGGTCTGCAATATGACATAGATGGATTCATCGGAGAGTATGCATTTTGTAAATGGAAAAATATTTTCGTAGATTTAATTCCATCGCCCAGAAGCGGTTCGTATGATTGCTTAATTAAGGGTAAAAGAATAGATGTTAAAACCACCCGACATCAAAAAGGCCGCTTAGTTGCCGTCCTTAAAGACAATCCTGATGTTGACACATACGTGTTGGCCATAATTGATGAAAATATTGTGCGCTTCCCCGGATACGCACACAAAGAAGACTTGTGCCAAAAAGAAAATATTAAAAATTTAGGTCACGGAGACGGATACGCCCTCGATCAAGACCAATTAAAAAAATTTAAGCAAGATGGATGAGCATTTATTAAGATTTGATAAAGAAAAAGAGTTAGTTTTCATTGACTGTGAGACCTTTAACCTCTGTTTACACTCATGCCATAATCTACCTTGGCAAATCGCCATGATTAAGGTAAAAGGGGGCCGTATAATCGATTCTAAGGACTTTTACATCAAATGGGACACTCACCTTAAGATTAGCAAAGAGGCGGCTATAATCACTAAATTTAGCCAATCTAAACTAGACAAGGTTGGCGTTCCTCCAGAAGAAATATTTCCTACCGTAGAAGATTGGTTAGATAATTCTGATCACATTTTAGGTCATAATTTACTTGGCTTTGATATCTACTTAATAAAGTCTTTTTATGATTACATGGGCAAGGATTATTCTCCTTTAGTTAATAAAGTCATAGATACTTTGAGCTTGGGGAGGGGTTTAGCTCACGAAGTTAAATATAATCCTGACGATTGTTTTATGGAGTACCAATACCGGATGATTCATAAATTAAAAAGAGGAGTTAGAACTACGTTAAAAGCTATGGGTGAATCTTTTGATATTCCTCACGACTACGACAAGCTTCACAACGCTTTAGTCGATTTAGAATTAAATGTAAAAGTATGGGATAAGTTAAAATGGAAATTTGAAATATGATTGAAGATATTCCTAATACTTCTGAAAATTTAACTTCTATCAACGAAGATACTCTTGAAAACGGAGTCTTCGAAAAATGGAATAGCTTAAAAAAAGATATTACAATAGGAGTAGTTACGTATAGCCAAAATTATCTCCTTAAAACTCTAATAAATTCTTTTCAAAGCCAAAATTCAGATAACTGGAAAATGGTAATAATACATGACGGGCCGATTAATAAGGATTTATATAGAAGTTTAATTGCTAATAAGTATCTGACCGACGAAAGGGTACTACTCGTAACTTCAGAGGGTAGGTATGATGATTACGGCCATTCTTTAAGAAATATAATCATTCAAAAATATTGCAATACAGATTGGATACTTTTAACGAATGGAGACAACTACTATACCCCTAATTTCATAGAGAATATGACGCATGAAATTGGTAAAGATAAAGATTTAGCTATGGTGGTTTTTCCCTGTATACTTCAAAGAGCGGCTGAAGATAACGATAGATTAAGACAAAACTTTACTAATGCGTCACCTGAAATAAGAGTAGGATTTGTAGATATCGGTCAATTCATAGTTAAACACGAGTTTGCTCGCAAGTTTAAAATTAACCCAACTGCAATAGCAGACGGAGAATTTTGCGTTAACTGCGCGGCTGATATTAAAAAACATGGCAAAAAAATTCACAGAACATATTCCGTAGATTTTGTTCATAACAACTGATGAGTGCGCTTAGTAAAATTAAAAAAATAAATTTACCCCTTCATGGAGTAAGATTACCTTCTTACAACGTTTCCAATGAAGACAAGAGATCGTTTAAGCTTAGTGAAAGCCTAAATAACGAAGAGTTTATTGAAAAAGTATGCCTCAATGCGCTTCAAGCCAAAAATCTTACTTCACCTGAGTATAAAGAAAGATTTGATTATGAGTTTAAAACTTTAAAAGAACTAGGTTTTATAGATTATGTATTATTAGTCTGGGATGTAGTTAATTACTGTAATAGAGAATCTATTCCTACGGGTCTTGGTCGAGGAAGTGCTGCGGGAAGCTTAGTGCTATACTTAATGGACATCACTCGTATTGATCCTGTTAAAAACGAACTCTTTTTTGAGAGATTTGTTTCTAAAATTAGAGCCAAGAAAAAAGAAGTTTCCGGAGTAACCTATCTTGATGGAGCGTTAATGTGTGATGTGGATTTAGATATATGTTATTACAATAGACAAAAAGTCCTCCAATATTTAGCAGATAGATTTTCTGGAAAAACTAGTAAGATTTTAACTCTTAATACGTTAAGCACTAAGCTATTAATCAAAGAATGCGGTAAAATAGCCGCAGCTAAGTCCGAGACTGAAATGAATACTGTATCCTCCATGATACCCAAGGTATTCGGGCAAGTAAAAGACTTAGAAGAAAGCTATGAAGAAGTAGAAGACTTCAAAGATTGGTGCGATGAAAATAAAGAAGTTTATGACATCGCGTTAAAACTTCGAGGCTTAGTTAAAAATAAAGGCGTTCATCCTTCTGCAGTAGCAATTTCTTATGACCCTCTCGAAAAATCTTGTCCTGTAGAGCTTACTTCAGATAAGAAAAGTACAGTAGCTTCTTTTGACATGAATTGGGTTTCTATATCTAATGTTAAATTAGATATTTTAGGATTAAGGGCTGTCTCCGTGGTGGATGACGTATGTAAACAAGTTGGCCTTAAGGTGACTGAAATTGATCTATCTCACGAAAGCATATATCAAAATCTTTACGACCTTAAATCGCCTCATGGGCTTTTTCAAATCGAAGCAGAAACCAACTTTAAAGTTTGCAGAAAAGTTAAGCCAAAAAACTTAGAGGAATTAAGTGCTGTGCTAGCGCTTGCACGACCCGGAGCATTGGCTTTTGTAGATCAATACGCTAACTATACTAATAATGATGTATACGAAGCTATACACCCCTTCTTCGATGACATATTATCTTCAACTGGGGGTGTTGCGTTATATCAAGAGCAATTAATGAAAATGGCTCATAAAATCGGTTTCACGTTGGATGAGGCGGAAATCTTAAGAAGAATTGTTGGCAAGAAAAAGGTTTCTGAAGTAAGAAAATGGAAAAAGAAAATCAAAGATAAAATTGTAGAAAATAGACTTGCTGAAGATGTAGGCGATGTTTTATGGAAAATTTTAGAAGATTCAGCTAATTACTCGTTTAATAAATCCCACTCGATTTCCTATGCTGCGCTTGCGGCAATTACAGTATATTTAAAGTTTAATTACCCCCAACAATTCTTTTTAAGTTTACTTAAGATGACAAGGCATGAGCCTGATCCAATAAATGAAATTTCTAAGATTCATAAAGAGATGGATATTTTTGGGATTCAATTGCTCCCTCCTCACCTTACTAAATCTAAAATGGACTTTAGCCTAGAAGGTAAAGACATTCGCTTTGGACTTCTTTCAATCAAAGGAATTTCAGACAAGTCTATAGAAAAACTAGCTTCGTTCAAACAAGATTATGAATCTAAATTCGATATATTCGAAGCGGCCAAGCAAGCCGGACTAAACATAGGTTCTCTTTGCGCTTTAATTCAAGCGGGAGCGTTAGAAGGAGACTTTGAGCAAAGTAGAACTAAAATAGTTTATGAATCTCAACTATGGAACATTCTTACCCCCAAAGAAAAAGTTGCTTGCCAAAGATTAGGTAAAAAGTTCTCTTACAATTTAGTTGAAATTATTAAATATTTAAAAGATAACCTTGATGAAAAAGGCAAACCTTTCATAAAAGATACTAGGGTAGAAACAATCAGAAAAAAATCTGCGCCTTACGCTAAAATATTTCATATTAATAAAGTTTCTGAATCTTTTGCTAATTGGTATTACGAAAAATTTTTATTAGGTTATACGTACAACAAATCTCTTAAAGATATTTTTGAAAAAGATCATTCAAGTTTAATTTCGGTAAGAACGGCCTGTGAAGTCGCCCTCCAACATAAAGTTAAATTTATCGGCTCTTTAGATGAAGACCCTTATAGCGGGGTTTCTCGATCAGCTAAAAAGAGCAGATACATGAGAATGCAAGTAAGTGATGATTCTGGTTCTATTAAGGTAATGATTTTCAATGAAAAAATGGATGCTTTTAAAAGTAATTACCGAGTAAAAGCTAATGACATAGTGTTAGTATATGGAACTAAATTTGAAGATGTAATTTTTGCTGACGAAATAGTAGTTAAAAGCGAAAAAGTATTTACCAAACTTTCTCAAATAAAAGATTCAGATGACGCTGAACAAATTCTTGACATTTAAATATAAAGCCCATAATATATACCCATGCTAAGTTTCTTTAAGGCAAATCCTAAAAACAGCGGAACAGCTTGTTCGTTCTGGCTTAACAGTAAAGACGGTTCATTTTGGTGCAGTTTGTTAAAGCAAGCTTCTTGGGACCACGCTAAAAAAAGAGGGTCTTTTGCCGCCAATCGCGACACTAATAAACACGCTAGAGTAAAATTTAACGTGACTGAAATATGTGGTTTTATAGAAGTTATTAAAAATAACATTCAATTAAAAGACGCTGGCGTTAGTGGATACCATTCGAGTCAAAAACAAGTAGTTAAGTTTAGCTTTTCTCCTATGACCTCAAAAGACGGAAGAAGTGGATTTGTTTTATTCGTATCCAAAGAGGAGAAAGAGGACTCCACCAACCAAGTAGAATTTAAAATAGGCTTCAGCAAAGCAGAAGCGCGTTCATTACTAATTTATTTTGACGAAATGGTAAGAAAAAGTTTTAAATCTTTTGGAGAAAGCGATCAAGAAGATTCAACCGATTCTAATGCTTATTCTGCGCCTCAAAAACCTAATAAGCCCAAACAACAAGAAGAAGAATCTGAAAACTTTGACTTTTAATGTCTAGAAAAAAAGTTTTAATCCAAAGCGATTTTTCTTTACTTAAAACAGGTTTTGCAAAAAACGCTAAGATAATTCTTACTCACCTGTATAAAACAGGCAAGTATGATATCGTTCATTATTGCTGCGGTCTTTCCGAAAAGCATCCCGACCTACCGCGTACCCCGTGGAAATCTGTAGGATGTCTACCTGCTTCTAGCGAAAAAATAGCTCAAATAGAAAAAGACCCTACTATTAATAAAATAGCAGCTTACGGTGCTTATTATCTAGATGATGTTATTGAGGCTGAAAAGCCAGACGTTTATATTGCCATCCAAGACATATGGGGCGTAGATTTCGCAGTAAATAGGAAATGGTTCAATAAAATTACCTCGGCTATTTGGACTACGTTAGACTCTCTTCCGATACTACCAACAGCGATAGAAACTGCTAAAAAAGTTAAAAACTATTGGGTTTGGAGTAACTTTGCTACTAAAGAATTAAATAAAATGGGTTATGAAAACGTGCAGACTACGCACGGTGCATTAGAAAGCAAAGATTTTTTCCGCCTTTCTGACTCCCAGAGAAAAGCATTAAGAAAAAGCAACAACATAAACGAAGAAGATTTTATTATAGGTTTCGTATTCAGAAATCAGCTAAGAAAATCTGTACCTAATCTACTTCAAGGCTTCAAAAAGTTCAAAGAAACCAACCCTGAAAGCAATGCGAAACTTTTACTGCATACGCACATGGAAGAAGGGTGGCCTATTCTATCTTTAGCAAAAGAGCAAAATATTGCCAAAGAGGATATACTAGTTACTCACGTCTGCTCTAACTGCAAAAAATTTGTTGTTAAGCCTTACGAGGGCCAAAACAAAAAATGCGATCTTTGTGGGTCGGAAAATTCTTTAAATTCAACCTCGGTCTCTATGGGCGTAGATGAGGCGCAGTTAAATGAAGTATACAACCTAATGGATGTATATTGCCATCCTTTTACTTCCGGAGGGCAAGAAATACCAATTCAAGAAGCTAAATTAACAGAGCTAATTACTTTAGTAACGGATTATAGCTGCGGAGCCGAGATGTGCGAACCAGAAGCTTGTTCTCTACCACTTGAATGGTCTGAATACAGAGAATTTGGCAGTAATTTTATTAAAGCTTCAACTAACCCTGATTCAATCGCTGACCAGCTTGCGAAAGTTTATTCAATGCCCGAAGCTGATAAATCTAAAATGGGTAAAGAAGCTAGGAAATGGGTTATAGACAATTTTTCTATTGATGTAATCGGCAAGAAATTGGAAGATTTTATAGACTCGTCACCTAAAATTGAAGAAAAAGACTACCCCACTCTAGAAAAATGTGACCCCGATGCTATAGTACCTAGCGTTACAAGCCCTAAAGTCGAAAGCGACAGTGCGTGGATAAAGCTTTTGTACAAATTAATCTTAAAAACAGAAGTTGACGACGATGACGAAGGATTAAAGTATTGGCTTGCTGAAATAAAGAAGGAAGTTCCCCACTCTGCTATTGAAAAATATTTCCGGCAAGTTGCGTTGAAGGATAACGCAAAAAAAGAAGATAATAAATTCAAAGATATCCTTGATAAAGACGATGAAGGTAAGAGGATTTTGTTTGTGATACCCAACGATCCTATAGATGTTTTCTCCTGTACGGCTTTGTTTAAAAGTATAACAGACAGTTATGAAAATTATAACTTATATGTAGCCACTCAACCTGAATTTAAAAGTATTTTAGAAGGAAACGAATACGTTCATAAAATTATAACTTATGAAGAGTATCATAATAACTCTCAACAAATAGAAGAGAAAAAATATTTTAATGTAGTGTATACCCCGAAGTTAAATAACGTTAACTTCCATCATTTTAATAAAGATGTCACTAACTACGATGTTTCAAAATGAATTTTTTAGAAAATTACGCTTTATCATGCAACTTAAAGGTTGATAAACCTACTATAAGGGACTCCTACTACCCTATTCTTTATGATAATTATGTAGTTTTCGATACATCATCTGTTGACCCACTTTTTGTTTATGAGCATTGGCAAAAAGTTTTAAATTTAATTTGCGAACCGCTTGGCGCAAAAAACATTTATTTAGTTCAAGTAGGGACGGCAGACAATCCTAGTTTAGAAAACATACACAGGACAAATGGTACTGCCAGCTTCAACCAAATGTCTTTTATTTTAAAAAAAGCGAAGCTCTTGGTGTCCGGAAACTCCTTTTCTTTGCATTTAGCCGCTTCATTGGGCGTAGATCACATTTCTTTGACTCGAAACGACGAATCCACCCCATTTTCCCCTTACTGGCTAAACGGTAAGCGAGAATTTGTTGGTAAAAAAGACGAAGTTTTTAACCGCAGACATATAAACCAAATCCCTCCTGAACAAGTAGCAAAAGCAATATGTGAAATTTTGGATTGTGATTTTGATTTTCCATTTAAAACTGTTTTTATTGGCGACAAAAACAAGGATGGCATGGAATTTGTAGAAACCGTACCCAATCAGTCGGTAAACCTATCATCTATGGGCGTTTCCTCAATTATCTTCAGAATGGACCTTTTTTATGATGAAGAATACCTACAAAAACAATTTCAACAAGGTAAATGCACTGTAGTAACTAATAGAAGGATAAATTTTAAAATATTAGAAAATTATAAATCTAACCTTGCGGAAGTAGTATATTTAATTGAAAAAGATAATGACGATGAAGAATTTTGTCGTTTTTGTGTTAGCTTGGGGGTTCCGGTTATATTAATATCAACCCTCTCTGAGAAAGATACTAATCACAAAAAATTAATGTACATGGAAATAGGTAATATTTTACGTCAGCCCTCTCATTTCAAGACTAAAAAGAAAATTTCAAAGATATCTGACCTTAGTAAATGCGTTTATCTTTCTAATAAATATACGTTAAGCAACGGTAAAATATTTACCAGTGAAGCCAGTTGGAAAAACAATAAACAAGCTAAATCAAAGAAGTCCGTTCAACATATTTACGCAGATGACAACGACTTTTGGAAGAATTTAGACACTTATTGGATTCTTGAACAAACTTCTTGACTTAAAAAAATAATTCAGATATAGTAAACGGCATGAGGAAAAAGAAAGCAGAATTACCCGAACTAGGCGTCACACGTAATTCCGGTGGTTTGATTAACGACGGATCAGTCGATTACCATTTCACAGAAGACGGAATGATTGATTGGCGTAAAATGGTTAAGGATTGCTATCTTTACCCAAACCCCAGCAAAAATCTCACTGAAACAGATATATCTAAGCTAGATGATCGTGACTTGTGCATTCTCTTAGGAGGCTTGAAAGAATTAGCTCAAATCAGAGGCTACACCAGCGTAGACTACGAGGTGGTCGCCCCTTCTCCAGATTGTGTTATTGCTACGTGCAAAATTACTTGGACTCCTAATTATGAAACCGAAAATAAAGAGGTAACTTTTTCTGCAATCGGTGATTCATCGCTCAACAACACTTCTGGTATTGGAGGAGTTTACTATTTAGCGTCAACCGCAGAAAATAGAGCGTTCGCTCGATGCATTCGTAGCTTTTTGAGGATTAACGTTGTCTCTAGAGAAGAACTCGCGAAAGGCTTCTTGAAGGCTAAAACTGAAAGCTCCTCTTCAACAGTAAGTGCTGGCTCATCATCTCCCGCCAGCCTACTAGAAGCTACAATGAAGAAGAAGGGGCTATCTTTCTCTCAACTAAAATCTAAGTTAGTTGATGAAGGCGTTTCCGGAGCAGAAGAAATGAGTTCTGTAAACGATATTCCAAACGATAAAATCTTCGAGTTGATCGATAGAATTAAAAAGGCTAAAGCAAAAGCTGCTTAGTAAGCCTCCACTCAACCCTATACATAAAACTAGCTCTATGAATCAAAAGATTCTACACAATAAACTTGCGTACTTAAAAAAGTTAGACCTTTTCAAAAACATTAAGTCTTTCGAAAGTTTCGAGGCGCTCGAACAAGGTATAGCTAGCTTAAATGAAAATGATTTAGAACCTCACACTAAAAAACGCCTTAAATCTATTTGCATTAAAAGAGGCGAAGAAGCGTACAGGAAAGCTCTCCAAGGAGCTTTAAACAATCTTACGGGAGCCATAGGTGAAGTTATAGCCGCTGGCTATCTTAACTTAAACGGAGATAAAGATATCTACCCCAGTGAAAGAATTTCCAATAAGATTAAACGTAATTATAAAATGGCCACTGGCAAACGAGACGCTGGTGTTGACATTTGCTCCGTAGACGCCCAATCAAAAAAGCATAAAGCAGTTCAAGTTAAATGGTTTAGTGAAGGAGAAAATAAAATTGTACCAATCTCTAAGCTCGCTACTGCCTTTAGCGACTCAGAAAACTTTCCTCACCGGACTATAATCACAAACGCTAAAGATATTTCAAAATCTCTAAAAAACAAGAATAGGTTAACTGTTGTAAATAGAATAAGACTTAAAAATTATTTCACTAAAACTAATTTAAAAAAGCTATATAAGTTAATTAAACGCTCTAAGAATCCCATTCCACCCAAATTTGATCCTTTGCCTCATCAAGCTAAAGCTATTGAGGATTGCCTAAAGGGTTTTAAAGGCAATTCTAGAGGTCAACTTATAATGGCTTGCGGGACCGGAAAAACTCTTACATCTATGTGGGTAGCTAAAGCAGTAGGAGCTAAAAAAATTGTGATTTTTGTTCCCTCTATTTCTTTAGCTGGTCAACTTATGAAAGAATGGTGGTATCATGGCCAATTCAGCGATGATTTCCCCTTTATTACAGTATGCTCTGACCCCAGTGTGGCTCACGAGTTAGATGGAATGGAATATCAACTAGCTGAACTTGATTATCCAGTTACAACCGACGCTAAAGAACTCAAAAAAGCCCTTAAATCAAGCAAGCAACATGTAGTAATTTGCACATATCATTCTGCCTCCATACTAAAAGAAGCTGGTCTTGAATTTGACTTTGGCTACTTTGATGAAGCTCACCGAACTACGGGAAATCATGGCGATAGTTTTTCTTTTGCTCTTAGTGATCGTAATATAAAAATTAGCAAAAGGCTTTTTGGAACCGCAACTCCAAAATTCATTAATGGTGAAACCACCAGCCGTGTCAACTCAATGGAAAATGAAGCAATTTATGGCCCTGTTTTTCATCACTTAGGATTTAGTCAAGCTGTAGAGCAAAAGTTAATTGTTCCTGTAAAGATTATTACCTGTCACATTAGCTCACAAGAGCTAAGTAGAGAGTTAGTAAAAATGGGAATTACTGAAGTAAATAATGTTGGTAACGTGAGAACATCTTGGCTTGCAAACCTCTTTGCTTTCAAAAAAGCCTTGGAAAAATTTAATCTTAAAAAGACATTTGCTTATACAAGTACAATTAAAGCTGCAAAAGAACTTGCCTTTAACGATTCTCTCGGCATTGAATCATTTATTCCAAATACAGAGTCATTTCATGTTAATGGACAAATGCCTTCTAATGACCGAAGCAATGAAGTTGATCATTTTTCAAATTCAACAAGAGCCGTGATGACAAATGTTCGCTGCTTAGTTGAAGGAGTAGATTTACCTGCAGTTGACTGCGTAGCCTTTTTTCAACCCAGAAAAAGCGTAGTTGACATTGTTCAAGCAGTTGGTCGAGCAATGCGTAAAAGTGGAAATAAAAAATGCGGTTATATTTTTGTCCCTCTTTACGTCGAAAAAGGTAAAAGCGAGTCGTTAGAAGAAGCGATGGCTGAACAAACATCATATAAAATTTTAGTTGATGTAATCACAGCTATGGCAGAGCATAACGACGCTTTAAGAGAAAAATTAACCACTATCCAAAGGATTCAAGCTATTGATGAAGACGACCCAGAAGAACCTGTCGAGAAAATTTTACAAGACGAATTTGAAGTTATTGGCGCGGAAGAAGTGGACATTAATTTACTAAAAGATTCTATCAGTGTAGAATTATTAAGATTATTTAGTAACAGCAGAAAGGAAGCTTGGGATAGATTTGTTATAGCAGCAGAGATGCTTTATAAAAAATATGGACATTGCAACACAACTCATAGACATCTAAAAGACGGAGGAGAAGTCTCACGAATCGACGATTCTATTATTAATAGCAGATATCTAAAGGCCATGCGTAAAGCTCGACGAGATTATAAAAATAACAACTTATCATCTGAAGAAATAAAATTATTAGAAAATTTTAATATTGATTGGAAATCTGATAAAGAATACGAGTTTGAAGTTTGGAAAAACAAAAAAGACCTTTGGAAAAAAGAAAGAGCAAGCGGTAAACGTATTTCAAGAACAGCGGAAGGTTGGGCTACTCACCAAATTAACGCCTTAAAAGACGGTAAAATAAAAAAAGACGACCACAAGTGGAAACTTCTCAAAGAAATAGGTTTTTTTGATCCCCATTTTAATACCGGAGGTTTTTTAACCAACAAAAAACATCAAAATGAAATATTAAAGTACGTAGATAAATATGGTCATGCGAGAAAAAACACCTCAACCATGACCGCATCTCAAGAAACTACGTGCAATACTATTATCGCTAAATACTCTAAGACACAAGCTCAAAAAGAGTGTCCTGAAGTTGATTTTGGAAACCCAGCAGGATCACTTTTGTCTGAAGAAGATATTAAATTTTATGAGTCTTTACCCTTTTGGTCTTGGGAACCAGAAAAGCAATTATTCAGAGAGAAGCTTGAGCTTTTAAAAAAATGGATAGACTCTAATCCCGGTCAAAAATGTGTTGATGGAATCAAGATAGATAATCCTTTTCCATTCAGCTTGAGTAGAGGGAAAGCGGGGGATAGTAAAAAATTTGCTTTAGGTAAATTTCAAAGCTATCACGTAAGAAAGCTTCGAAGCAATGAATTAAAAGATTGGCAAGTAGAACTAATAGTTGAAGTATTTGGAAATACTGAAAATTTTTTAAAATTAGTGCTAACACGAGAAGAAGCAGGGAAGAAGTGTAATAATTTCACACCTGAAGAAGATAAAATAATTAAAGAAAATTGCTCTAAAATAAGTGACAAAAAATTATCTGAAACTCTTTTAAAAAGACACTCTCATGGAGCGGTATGTGGTAGAAGAAGAAAGCTTGGAATACGTAAAGCTCGCAATGGACATACTGGCGGCGAAGGAAAGGGCAATCCCATAATTAGCTAAATAACCGACTCAAAATGATCAACAAGTTTATCATTATTGGTGAAGCAAGAAGCGGCACAACATCGCTTAATGAAATATTCAACAACGGACTTTATAACCCAAAAAACAAAGAAGTCCGACCAACTTTAGCAGAACCATTCAACGTTCTATTTAAAAAGTTTGATGAGTGGGATAATGGCCGATATGTTTATAATTATGTTCACGGAGAAAATGGCTTCTTTTCTCGTTTACCGGAAAGAACGCGGGATTACATAAATCCAATAAGATCAGGAACTTTCTGCATAACCAGCCACGCAGAAACTCCCCAGTATGTATTTGATGATGTTATCGACTTATCTTTTAAAGATAATTATGGAATTAAAGAGTTGACTAGGGGAAAATTTTTTTGTGAAAAGTTGTTAAAAGCCTCTAATAGATACGGCTACAAGTACATCCACTTAGTGCGTCAAAATTTGTTGGCTATGGCTATATCTTTTTCGTTATCTCGCCAACATCAAGTATGGAATATTCCCCCTAGTTGGCCAAAAGCAAAAGAGCGCAAAGAGAGTCAGGTAAATAAAGTAAAAAACTTTCCAATAGAGCCTTTAGACATAAAAGACTTAGAAGCTCATGTAACACGTTTGACTCAAAGAAAAAAAATTTTCGAAGAGAAGAAAAATGAAAACTGGATTACAGTATATTTTAAAAATTTATACTCGCACGATCACGACGAAAGGTACGATCAGTTCTCAAAAATATCTGATTTTTTAAACATAGACTTTCGGTTGAAAACATTTACCAAAAATGTAGATCATCATGATTTGATAGATTTGTTTTTCGGTGAAAGTAAGAGAACGACTCAAGACTATGTATACGACAAAATACCAAACCTTAAAGAGATATTGAGTCACTTCAACTACACAAAAGAACAATTGACTGAAAGAATTTAAATAACTCTTTAATCACCACATCTTTCATTACATACTGCTAGGCATTCTTCAAAATCAGGAACCGGATAAATCTTGTGTTTTTCTAAAAGTAATTTCCTGCTTTCTTCGGGGCCTACGCTTGTACTAACCGAGGGAGTTCTTTTAAAATAATGATGAGTTACTAAATTCGGTATTTCATGCATCTCGACTCCCTCTTTGTACCTGAGTTCCCACCACTTCATTATGTCTTCGTAAGCTTTAAAGTCTTCTCTGAAAAATTTTCCGTTTTCTGGTATTAAACTGGCGTGGAATAAAGTTGCCCACCAAGCGAATTTTAAGTGGATTGAAACTTCATAGCTTTGAATTACTTGCGATGTGTCTCTGTTTCTAAAAATTTTATAACCGCTGTAAACAAATTTGGAATTTAGCCTTTCCATCTCTGGATATAAGCTCAAACGATCCGGCCCCATCTCATCGTCTGCATCCATTCCGCAGATTATGGGATAATCTTTTTCGTATTGCTTCGCGATCTTTAACGCTCTATTTTTGGCCATTCCTACCGAATAAGCTTTTGGTAATTTTTTAGTTACATAAAAATCATAACTTAAATTTGGCGTTATTCTTTGAAGCTCTTCTTCTGTATGGTCTGTACTACCGTCATCAATAAAGATGAGTATCCAATTTTTATTTTTAAATATTTTATCAACGCTCTCTAAGCAACGTTTTAAGAAGTACGCGCAATTGTGGGAAGTAATGACTACTTGATATCTCTCTTTTATTTCCATTTTTGTATTGGACATTTTTCAGTTTTTAACCACAATTTACCTTTACTGCAACCACATCCTTCATGATTACATTTTCCCATTCCTAATCTAGCTTTTTCATCCCAGAAAGTACAGCTTCTGCAAATCTCAAGTCTTTGGTCGAATTCGGACTTAGTAACTGTTTCAAATCCTGATTTAATCCATTTTGCTGTAGCTTTAGCAAAATTTTTACTCATTTGCTTTATTGTGGGGGGTTTTGGCTGATTTTTTAAGTTCTCGGCCAAGTTTTGAGCTAAAGCTGGATAAACTATTTCGGGGCTGGGAGATGGCTTTCCGGTCCTTTCTATTACAAGCCTATTCTTTTCTTGAATTCCCCTGAAATAAATAACTAATTGTTTTTCGGAAGCTGTAGCGGTCCATATTTTTGGATTGGGAGTAAAAGAATTTTTATTTTTTGTTATTTTTAACTCTCCGATGCCACCTTTTATTATTATGGGATTTTCATCAGTGGCTTCTTCTAATTCTGAATCAAACAATTCTGCTATTAAACAATTATTTTTAAGCAGTTCGTCTTTTTGATGACAAAAATTTAAAAAAATGTTTTGTTTTATTTTTTCAAACTCACTCATAATTAAGCTGTGCTATCCGTCAACGTCCAAGTTCCATCAGGTAGTATAGTTATCACTCCTACTAATCTTTCTACACTTCCGCACTCACTTTTAATATCCGCATCATCTGGATTTGGACCCCCTAATATATTAGGACACCTAGTCTCAGTAGGAGCAGACATAGTACACTCGCCACCTCCCATTATCGCTCTATTTATTACTACATCATCTGTTTTGTCTTTTTTGTCTTCGTGTACCCACAGTTTATACTTAACAGTATTATACATATAGCCTCTACGTCCGTATATATTAATTTCATAGGTACTTCCTGCGGGAGGAGTAGATGCTTTAATTTTAAATCCTGACCAAGCTCCGTAATCCTCTAAATTTATATCAAAAATTTCAGGCACTCTTCCTGAAAAAGAACCGTTATACCAGCATTGTAAATTAGTGCTTCCATACCAACTCATATGTTCGCACCCCGCAGTGTTTTCCCCCCAGCCTTGAAATATCCCATTTACTTGAAATGCACTCATTCCAGCTATTTCGTCTATTCCGTTGATAAACTCTGGAGGGCATTCTTTAGAACCAGCAACTTCCCTAGCGGGGCCGTTGGGTCCGTTTTTACAGCACTGACCTTCTACACATATTTCTCCGTTGTCGTCTCTAGTTTTCCACGGAGTAGTTGCGGTAAATAAAGGCCACTGGCCTTTTGTAAGTCTGGTTCCTCGAAGGTTAGTGCATTTACTGGAAGGACCCCATTCAGGCACTGAAGGCTTACCGGGTCTTCTTCTGAAATAATAAGAGGCTATAAGCGCAATGTTAAATTCTAAATCTTCAGCGACAGGAGCGGGAGCAGGACCACAGCCCACATCTATGGCACACAAGCAAAACCTATTTGTAGTGGGTAAAGATTTTTTAGAAAAGCTATTTGAATTATTAACATTAACTTGTTGCTGCCCATTTCCTTGTTGTGGGTTATTTGCTCCTACCCCTTGGATGCATTCTCCATATTGAGGTTTATCAGGGTCATTTTGATACCAAGTTCCGTTGCCGCTAAGGCCGTAACTATCCCTTGTTGCTTGATCGGCGCACGGATTTATGCATGTGTTAGTAGTTGAGTCACATTTTTTACCACCTCCACATTTCTCGAAATCATTATTTCCTATTCCACAAGGGTATGACATTTCTTATTCCTTTCTCCAACTACTCCAGAAATTAGTGTTTTGATTCATCTGCTCTTGCGTAAACACAGGGAACCTACTTCCCCTTCTACCTTGCCTTATGCCGCTTAACTTAACGGTTACTTTTTCCGGTATGTTACCGCTAAATTTAATATTGAGATATTCTTCTTGCACTTCAATACCGCACAAACAAGGAGACGAAGTTGTATACCCGATTGCATCAATTGAGTTTTCTTCGCAGACGTGAATAAACTCTTGGTCTATTTTGTGGGAAAGAGAAAGTCTGCCGTTGGTGTATATTGTAATAACGTCTTCAAATCTAACTTCAGGCATTTCCACGCAAGTCAATCCAACAAATCTGTCGCTTCCTATACCTTCTACAATAGCGTGTTTATCGGCTGTGTTGTCACCTTTAAGTCCTTTTTCGCCTTTGTCACCTTTTTCTCCTTTTAAGTCGCAATTATCACGAAGGTCACTAATACTTCTTTGCTTAATTACTCCTGCGTCGTGAGTTAACAATACACTGGGGCAACTCCCGAAGTCAGGAATATCACCAACAGTTAATCGGTCTTGCACCGTAACCATGCTAGTCCCCACTTGACCCATGTTAATTACAGCGGCTTCAGTACCAAAGTGAATTGTATCTACCGGATCGTGATTCAATAACTCAACTGTTGCTTGGTCAGAGTCAATGATGCCAGCATCAAGATTAATTGTAGTCGCTAATGTTTGAGCGCCTATTGAAACTTCAGTTGCAGAACGTGCAAAATTTATCGTGGTTGGAGTATTTGTTCCTGATTCTCCTTTATTTAGTAATTCAAAAACTAAGGAATCGCTTGTGATTCCCGTTGCACCCTTGACCTCTAGATATCCTTTTACTACTACATTATCAGTAAATGTATGTTTTACTGAGCCTGTTCCGTAATTAATTGCTGTAGCACTACCACTTCCGAAAGTTATAGTTTGAGGAGTTTCAAGTACGCTAACCGAACTTTGATTCGAATCTATTGTTTCAGCGTTAAGGTTTATGGTTGCCCCCGCACCGTTACCCATAGACAACGCAGTTGCTGAACCCGCGAAGTTAACTGTAGTAGCTGTAGTGTTAAGCAGGTTAAAAGTTGTGCAAGTAGTAGTAATGTCGCATCCATCAACAGCTAAATCTCCTTTTAAGAATGCGTTTCCTTTAACGTAAAAATTTCCTTTTACATGAGTGTCACCATCTATAATTGCGTTACCCTTGAGGTGGGTGTTTCCTTTAACTTCTAGATCGCCCCATATATCTACGTTTCCACTCCCCTCCTTGAAGGTAGCGTTACCTTTGAATAGGTGTTCTGTACTGTTCTGGCCATAATCTATAGTACCCGCTCCTTCTCCAAAATAAATTTCCGTTGGCTGATTTAATAAATTAAAAGCTGTAGCGGTACTTGTTAAATCACCTCCGTTAACTGCTAGATCGCAATTAATTTGCACATCTGTTTGGAATACCGCTGTAGTTGTACAGTCTCCATAAACCGTTAATCCTGTTAATACGCCAACGCCTCCGGCAGTAATTCCCGCATAACCTCCTAATGGTCCCCCGCTCGACGGAATGGTTGAGGTAGTTCCTATGTATATTCCCAGAGGCGAAATGAGGTTTGCGGCAAAGGTACTAACACAATTAAACGAAGCCGCTCCGTTTATTGTTATTGTATCAGCGCAATCATCGCCTAAAGTAGTGTTACCAGTAGCACTGAGGTTACCAGTAATATTGACATCGCCAGTAAATCCTGCCGCGTTTGAGCCAGAAACGGTAAATGTTCCCCCTACTATTGTTTGTCCTAAGTTGGAGGTTCCAGCAGTTAATGCTCCCCCATTTGTATTGATTATATAAGTGCTGCCGTTATTTAAACAATTGTATACATCAGTACAAGTTATAGTACCCGCTTCTCCTTTTTGCCCTTTATCTCCTTTATCTCCTTTATCTCCTTTATCTCCTTTAGCGCCTGTAGCTCCCGTGGCTCCTGTGGCTCCTTTAGCACCCGTAGGTCCTGTAAGGCCTTGGTCTCCTTTTTGTCCTTGTATACCTTGTATGCCTTGTATGCCTTGAGCGCCTTGAGGACCAGCAGCACCCGCAGGACCAGCAGCACCCGCAGGACCAGCAGCACCCGCA
>Ga0208899_1000280_pt1 | contig 35564 bp, 40 predicted proteins | sample VirMetDEL_Nov_24_FD_184518 | JGI IMG/M metagenome (GOLD analysis project Ga0208899, IMG submission 184518) | Aqueous microbial communities from the Delaware River and Bay under freshwater to marine salinity gradient to study organic matter... | ecosystem: Environmental > Aquatic > Marine >... | reverse complement strand
AAAAGGCGGCGTAATAACTTTGGCCGACGTAGCGCGGAACATGAACCGCGGCCCGCGGGGCGTAGCCGCTCTTGCACCAATAGCTAGGAATATGAACCGGCCTATGGTAAGTTAGGCCTAGAGGAGACTGTAAATGGCACGTAAACCAATTGGCGGTTTGATGGACAACAATGTTCCGTCGCAGCTTGATCCGGAGGACTTGGCTGCCGAAGTGGAGCTAGAGGTTCCGGGCAGCATGGACAACGTCGTGTCTTTTGAGGGCATGGCGGAAGGCATGGACATTGAGATTTCTCCGGAGGAGGATGGTGGTGTAACCATTGATTTTGATCCGGAAGATCAGCGCGGCATGAGTGGCGATTTTTATATCAACTTAGCAGAGGAAATGCCGGATCGTGAATTAGATCGCATTGCCAGTGAGTTGTTGGGTGAGTTTGACGCCAATAAGGCGGGAAGGCAGGATTGGGAAGATGCTTATGCAAACGGTCTTGAACTCCTTGGGTTCAACTACGAAGAGAGGACCCAGCCTTTTAGAGGGGCTTCTGGGGTTACGCACCCGTTGCTTGCCGAGGCGGCTACGCAGTTTCAGGCGCAGGCTTTCAATGAGTTGTTGCCGTCATCAGGCCCCGTGCGAACTGCTGTTATGGGAAGCGAAACAAGAGAAAAGCAGCAGCAAGCCCAGCGCGTAAGGCACTTTATGAATTTCTACGTCACGAACGTGATGGAAGATTACACACCTGACATGGATCAGATGTTGTTCTATTTACCGTTGGCGGGTAGTACGTTTAAGAAGGTTTATTATGACGAGACTTTGGGTCGTGCGGTAAGCAAGTTTATTCCTGCGGAGCATCTTGTCGTACCGTATGAGACCTCTGATTTAGACACCTGTCCTAATATTACGCAGTCTATTCGCATGTCTCTTAATGATTTGCGGAAAAAACAAGTTGCCGGGTTTTATTTGGACATTCCGGTTATTCCGGCGCAGGCCGAGATGGACTCTGTGTCGAACGAGCTTGACCGGATTGACGGCACGTCTTCCACTCAAATTGATTATGACTGCACTGTTTTGGAGTGCCACGCTGATCTGGACCTTGAGGGTTATGAGGACCTTGATGAAGACGGGGAGCCTACCGGTATTAAAATACCATATGTTGTCACAATTAGTCAGGACAACGGCCAAGTTTTGGCTATTCGGCGCAATTACCGTGAAGAGGATGAGTTAAAGCGCAAGATACAATATTTTGTGCATTATAAGTTTTTACCGGGCTTTGGTTTCTACGGCTTGGGTCTTATTCACACCATTGGTGGTTTGTCACGAACCGCCACGGCGGCACTGCGACAGTTGATCGACGCGGGTACATTGTCCAATCTCCCAGCGGGTTTCAAGGCCCGCGGACTACGTATTCGGGACGACGATGATCCGTTGCAGCCCGGTGAGTTCCGAGATGTGGACGCACCCGGAGGGGCTATCCGTGACAGCCTGATGCCGTTGCCATTTAAGGGTCCTGACCAGACGTTGTTTAATTTGCTAGGTTTTGTTGTTCAGGCGGGTCAGCGGTTTGCCACGATTACGGACATGAAGGTCGGGGACGGTAACCAGCAGGCGGCAGTAGGTACAACTATTGCGATGCTGGAGCAGGGTTCGCGGGTAATGAGTGCTGTGCATAAACGTATGCACTATGCCATGAAGCAAGAGTTCAAGATTTTGGCTCGTGTAATGAGCGAGAGTTTGCCGCAGGAGTATCCGTACTCTGTAGAAGGCGCGGACGCTACGGTAATGAAATCTGACTTTGATGATCGGATTGACGTAATCCCTGTTTCTGACCCCAACGTATTTAGTCAGGCTCAACGGATTGCTTTAGCTCAGACTAAAATGCAATTGGCTAGTGCGGCTCCTGAAATGCACAATATGTATGAGGTGTATCGGGACATGTACGATGCGCTTGGTGTGCGGGACGTAGACCGTATTATGCGGCGCATTCCTGACGATGAGCCGACCCCGAAGGATCCGGCGCAGGAGAATATTGACGTAATGGACATGGTTCCGTTACACGCCTTCGAGGGTCAGGAGCATCAGTCTCACATTATGGCTCACATGGTCTTTGGTTCTACGCCTATGGTTTCGGGTATGCCTGCGATGGCGATGTCTTTGCAGAAGCATATTATGGAGCATGTTAGGATTGCGGCTCGGGAGCAGGCAGCGGTTCAGTTTATTCAGAGCAGGCAGGCCGCGGGCGGCGCAGCGGCTACTGAGGAAGAGATGTTGCAGATTGAGGGCTTAACGGCGCAGTTTGTTGCAGAGGGTATGCAGCAGCTTAAAGAGCTTTCTGGTCAGATTTCTGGTCAGGGCCCTGATCCGTTGGTACAGCTTAAAGAGCAGGAGCTTCAGATCAAGGCGCAGGCCGAGCAGTCTGATGCACAAGTGGATCAGGCCAAGTTGCAGCTTGACGCTCAGAACCAGCAGTTGCGGGCCGACCAGTTCCAGCAGCGGTTGGCGGCGCAAGAGCGGCAGACACAGGCACGTATCCAGTCTGCTATGGAGCGTGAATTATTAAAGCTTGGCAGAGGAGGCCAGTAAAATGAAAAGCGTAGTAAAGATTGTAACGAATAAGCCGGGTGCGGCGCAAAAAGCCACAGAATATGCTCAGATTGATAAGCAGGGACGTATTCCTTATGGCAAGACAGCGGACGTAAAAGTTCCCATGAGCATGAGCCGTGCAACGGCTCGTGGCATGGGCGCAGCCATCAAAGGGGGCGGCTACAACAGTTGTAGTTAAGTAACACTGTTTTAGCTTGGGGGCGAAATGATAGCAGAAACGCTGGCTGGTATTGCACTTGTGCAACAAAGCGTAAAATTCATAAAAGAAAATATTAGCACTGTTCAGGACATAGGGCAGATTGCAAATCAGATAGATGATTTATTCACTGGTGAAAAGCAAGTTCAACAAGCCAGAGCTAAAAAATCAGGTGGTGGTTTAGGCGATCAGTTTGGTGTTGATACTGTAGCCAAAGAAATAATTAACGCACGTCTAGCTGCCGAACACCTCGCCGAGGTGGCACAAATGGTGGACATGCGTTTTGGTCATGGAACGTGGGCTGGCATTATAGCCGAGAGAGCAAAACGCATCCAAGAAGCTAGAGAGGCAGCTGCCGCAGCTAATCGTAAAAAAATACAAGAGGCCAAAGAGTTTGAAGAAACGATGAAACAATTTGTGCTTGCTGGCACAATCATTGTCATAGCTGTAGGTTTGTTTATTTTTTTAATGGTTAGCGTAGCAAAGGCGTTTATCATATGACAAAAAAGTTTCAGAAAGACACAGCATATTCTCAGTATGACCTTGATGGTGATGGAATAATCACTGATGAGGAACTGGCTCACGCCAAAGAGATAAAGCAAGAGGAAGCAGAACTTCGCAAGCTGCTTGCACAACGGCGCATGGCTACGGCTACACTGATAGCAATGGGCGGCTTCACGGTGGCTATGTTCTTTGTGAATATTGATCGAGTCAATGCTTTAGGTGATATCAGCAATTTATTTTATTTGTCTGGTGCTGGCATTGTTGGTGCTTACATGGGTACGTCTGTATGGATGAGTAAAAAGTGATAGATTGATATGTTTCAAGCCCTTGTCCTTGCATGTATGATTTTGCAGCCAACTAAATGTTGGCAGCTAGAGGACCAGCTTGGGCCGTATAAAACGTATGAGAAATGCGAGGTTAGGGCGTTAGAAATGGGAAAAGCGGTTCATATCCACATGGCGGGTTATCGGCCTGTATCTTGGAAATGTCAGGCGTTGCCAAAGGGGAGGTTAAGCACATGACAGATGAAGGCAATGGGCTGTCTAAAGTATTAGGGATAGAGTAGGAGCTAAAAACATGATTAGCCTATTAGGTAGTATATTAGGTTTCGGGACATCTTTTCTTCCAGAGGTTTTAAACTTTTTTAAAGCGGGGCAAGAGCATAAGCAAAAACTGGAAACCATGAAAATGGAAGCCGAGCTTATGGAAAAAAGGTCTGCGCTAAAGTTACAAGAACTAGACAAACAGGCGGACATAGCGGAAACAAAAGGGATTTACGAGCATGACCGATCCATTGATGCAGGAGGCTTTGTTAATGGCTTGCGCGGTTCTGTACGCCCTGTCATAACGTATGCTTTCTTTTTGATGTTTGTAGCTACCGAAGTGGTAATTATTGTCAAAGTGTTAGAAACCGGTGGAGACTGGAAAGACGCAGTAGGGTTAATGTGGACCCCGGAGTCACAAGGCTTGTTTGCTGCAATTATGTCGTTTTGGTTCGGTAACCGCGCTGTAAGCAAGTATATGAAGGGTAAGTAATGGAAGCCAACTTTTTTAAAAGCCTTGAGATGGTACTGCATCACGAGGGCGGTTTTGTTTCTCACCCGGAAGATCCCGGCGGAGCAACTAACAAGGGTATTACGCATAAAACCTACGCGGATTTTTTAGGCCGCCCGTTAGAAGACGTTAGTGAGCTAAAAAACATCCCGGATGAGCATGTTCAGCTTATTTACAAGAGCGGGTACTGGGACAAAGTAAAAGCCGACGAGCTACCGGGCGGCGTGGATTTCTGCGTGTTTGATTGGGCCGTGAACAGCGGGCCGAGCAGGGCGGCCAAAGCACTGCAAAAGGCGGTGATGGTATCGCAGGACGGAGCTATCGGTCCGAAGACGTTAGCTGCGGTAAGTGAGATGACGCCGACAGAAATTATAGAAAGTATTACAAAGCAGAGAATAGAGTTTTACAAAGGGTTAAGCACCTTTGATACTTTTGGCCGCGGATGGCTGCGTAGAACAAAAGAAACTCGTGACTTTTCATTAGCTATGGTATAAAAAGATATCAGACTTAATGCGGAGATATACGAGTGGATGAAATATATATAGCTGAAGCTGTTTTTCGGATTATCCGAGAGCGGCGGCAGGGTGTTCAAGACTTAGTTATTTACGACAACGTCTCGAACATGGAGCAGTATCGTGAGCTCATGGGGAACTTAAAAGCCCTAGATCACGTGGAACAGGAACTCAAGGGCCTGCTAGATAAACAGGAGCGTAGCAATGACTAAAGCGCAAGAAATCAATCTTGACGGTGTAGCGGAGGGTGTCGCAAACCTCGCCTCGGCTTATGAGGATGTCACCGACAAGGTTTTGAACCCCGAGTCCATTGGTGGTTCACTCTTAGAACGGATGCCAGAACCGACAGGCTGGCGTCTGCTTATTTTGCCATATCGAGGAAAGGGTAAGACCGACGGCGGTATTTATCTTCCTGATGCAGTTGTGCAAGAGCAGACAGTATCCACACAGGTTGGCTACGTCCTAAAGGTAGGGTCGTTGGCTTACAAGGACGCCGAAAAATTTCCGGTGGGTCCGTGGTGTGAACAAGGTGACTGGGTAATGTTTGCCCGGTATGCCGGGTCTCGTTTTAAAATTGATGGCGGGGAAGTTCGTATCTTAAACGATGACGAAATTTTGGCTCGCATTAAAGAACCTGAAGATATTTTGCATTTCTAGGAGTGAACTATGGAAGATCAAAAAGAAAATCAAATTGAGTTGGATTTGGACGATTCGCAAGAAACTGAGGTAGAGGTTTCTGGCGGAGAAGACGACTCGTCGCAGTCTGCGTCTGAAACCGATAATTTTGACAAAGCGGACAATGCCACGCAAAAGCGTATTGATCGTTTGACAAAGAAAATGCGTGAGGCCGAGCGCCAGCGCGAAGAAGCTATTAAGTTTGCTCAAGGCGTACAAAGCGAAGCTTCTCAACTAAAGCAGCGCATGGATGCTTTGGACTCAAATTACGTTAATGAGTACAGCAACAGGGTGGAAATCCAAACAACTTCGGCCGAAACCGATTTGGCCCGTGCGATTGAAATAGGCGACACCGCAGGGGTCGTAGAGGCGCAAAGAAGGATAACTCGTCTTGCTATAGAGCAGGATCGGGCTAATCAGGCCAAAATACAGCAGGCTCGCTATGCTCAGCAGGCTCAAGCTCAAGAGCAGGCGCGTTTGCGACAGCCTATGCCTCAACAACAGCCCCGTCGCCCAGATCCAAAGGCTGAGAGTTGGGCTCAAAGAAATAGCTGGTTTGGCGACGATGAGGCAATGACGTATGCTGCTTTTGGCGTACATAAAAAGTTAGTTGAAGACGAAGGGTTTGACCCGCAGTCCGATGACTACTATAATGAATTGGATCAGCGTATGCGGGCAGAGTTTCCGCATAAGCTAAACGGTGGTAGCAAACGGCCCGCTCAGACGGTTGCTTCCGTATCCCGCAATACATCTGGGCGCAGTAGTGGGAAAAAGGTTAGACTCACCCCTAGCCAAGTCGCAATAGCGAAGAAATTGGGTGTGCCGCTTGAAGAATACGCGAAATACGTGAAGGAGTAGTTAGCATGTCTGAAGAACAAAACGAAATGTTTGAAGGTTCTGTAAAACGATCTTCTCGCGCAACACAAACTAGGGAGAAGACGGCAAGGCGTAAGCCGTGGGCTCCCCCGTCTATGTTAGATGCACCGCCTGCACCGGATGGGTTCAAGCATCGTTGGATCCGGGCTGAAACCCGTGGTTTTGACGATACGAAGAACGTCAGCGCTAAAATGCGCGAAGGTTGGGAACTGGTTCGTAAGGACGAGTACCCAGACTTTGAGGCCCCGGTAGTCGAATCAGGGAAATACGAAGGTGTGTTTGGAGTAGGTGGACTTGTTCTTGCTCGTATCCCGGTTGAAACCATTGCCGAGCGGACAGCGTACTTTGCACAACGCAGCGCTGACCAGATGGAAGCGGTTGACCATGATATGATGCGTGAGAACGCACATTCAACCATGACGATTAACAAACCTGATCGTCAATCTCGTGTAACCTTTGGCGGCCCACAGAAATAGTTTTAGGGTCGCCCTGATTAGGAGAAAACTCAAATGGCAAATCAAAATACTGCCTACGGTCTTCGTCCAATCGGGCTAGTTGGAAGTGGTGCTAATTCTACCGGTGTAACCGAGTACGAAATTGCTTCCAACAACACCAATGCCATTTTTCAATACGCTATTGTCACCCCTACGGCGGCTGGCGTTATTGATTATGCTGGCGCGACAAGCGGCGGCACAACACCGGCACTGGGAGTCCTGATGGGCGTTCAATACCACGACTCAGTCCAGAAGAAGCCTGTATGGCTCAACTACTGGCCGGGTTCCGGTTCTGTCAGCGTAGACACAAACTACCCTGTTAAGGCGTTTGTAGCTGACAATCCAAACCAACTGTTCAAAGTCGCGTCTGACGCATCATTGACTGACCGTGCAACTGCACTGGCAGGCGTGTTTGCAAACGCTTCTCTGGGCACTTCAGCACGTACCGGCAGCACCAACACAGGGTCTGCAAACGGTGCACTTAGCGTGTCTTCAATTGCGGTAACGGCTACTCTGCCACTGCGTATCGTTGGCATCATGGATGATGCAGCAAACAACGACTACACAGCAGCAGGTATTCCGTTGATCGTTCGTTTGAACGCACATTTCAACGCCAACACAAGCCGTTTTGACTCGCAGACTACTGCGACCTCAACAGGCGTTTAGGAAAGGGGATAGAAAATGGCTATTTCTCGCGCACAACTAGCGAAAGAGCTTGAGCCCGGCCTGAATGCCTTGTTCGGACTTGAGTACGACCGCTACGAAAATGAACACGCTGAAATCTTCGACGAAGAGTCTTCAGATCGTGCATTTGAAGAGGAAGTGATGCTCGGTGGGTTCTCAACAGCACCAACCAAAGGTGAAGGCGCAGCCATCACTTTTGACGATGCTCAAGAGACTTACACAGCACGGTACACACATGAGACAATCGCTCTGGCATTCTCAATCACTGAGGAAGCTATCGAAGACAACTTGTACGACCGTCTGGCATCACGCTACACCAAAGCTCTGGCCCGTTCAATGGCTCAGACAAAGCAGATCAAAGCTGCCGCTATTCTGAACAATGCGTTCAGCGCAACCGGCGGTAATGCGATTGGCGATGGTGCAGCACTTTGTTCAAACGCTCACCCATCATTGTCCGGTAACCAGACCAACATTCTGGCTACTGCTGCTGACCTCAACGAGACTTCTCTTGAGCAGATGCTGATCGACATTGCGGGACTGACTGACGAGCGTGGTCTGAAGATTGCTGTTCGTGGTACAAAGCTGATTATCCCGAAAGAACTGCAATTCATTGCAGAGCGGGTCATCAACTCAAACCTACGTTCAGGTACAGCGGACAACGACACCAACGCAATGAAGAACATGGGTATGTTGCCAGAAGGGGCAGTGGTTAACCACTTCCTGACTGACACAGACGCATTCTTCATCAAGACAGATGCTCCAAACGGTTTCAAATACTTTAACCGTTCGCCAATCAAGACAGCTATGGAAGGTGACTTTGACACCGGAAATATGCGGTTTAAGGCACGTGAGCGTTACAGCTTCGGTGTTTCTGACTGGCGTTCTGTGTTCGGTACTCCGGGCGCAGCGTAAACATCTTTTACAGATGCGGAGAGGGCGGCAGTTGCCGCCCTCTCTTTTTTGTTGTATAGTAAATTTATCCCTGACAGCCGCGTGGTGCGGCTGACACTAGCCACGACAGGAGATAATCATGGCTCTATCTACTTTTTCCGGTCCAGTGCGTTCGAACGCTGGTTTTCAAATCCCCGTTGTAGCCACCGCAGATTTGCCAGCTTTTGGCGATGTTGCTGTTGGAACCGTTTATATCGTTAGCGACAACGGCGCGGGCAACAACGAGTATTGCATCGTAATCAACACAGGTGCTGCTTGGGTAACTGCTGTTGGTGCCGCTCTTAGCTAATAGGAGGCCGCAATGGCAGGTTCTGACGTAAAAGCGAAGCGTGTGACGGCAACCGGTTCTGCTGGTGTCGGCCCTGCGCGTATCCGTCAGATACAAGTTTTGACCACAACAGGCACTCCACGCTTAACCATTACCGACGGTAATGGCGGCGCAACGGTGCTTGATTTGGACTTTCTTGCGTCTGACTCACACTCAGTAAACATTCCCGCAGAAGGTATTCGTGTTTCAGATATTTATGTATCTGCATTCACTGCTTGTACCGCTGTGACTGTTTTTTACAACTAAACGGAGGCTCGAATGGCTCGTGAAGTTAGTTCCATATCAAGGGTAGGGACTTCAGAGCCGTTTGAGCTTCAAGTTGCCCGCGGCCAAATATCCTTCCATAAAACTGTTTTTAAGTTTGGTTACAACGCTGCTGTTGGAGCCACCAAGGAAACCATCTGGGAACAGGGCGGTTTATACGCTTATCCCGCATCAGCCACAGTAATGACTATATCAAGCAGTTCCGCTAATGACACTGCCGCAGGCACGGGTGCGAGAACAGTAGAAGTTTTTGGCCTAGACGCCGATTACAACGAAATAAACGAAGTTGTCACGCTTAATGGGCAAACTGCTGTTAACACCACAAAATCTTACCTACGAATAAATCGCGGCATTGTTCGCAGTGCAGGCAGTGGTGGCGCAAACGCTGGCACAATTTACGCAGGAACAGGTACGGTTACATCTGGGGTTCCAGCTAATATTTACCTGACCATAAACGGGGATGGCGACAACCAAACATTGATGGGTCTTTGGACGGTTCCCACAGGATATACAGCATTCCTTACAAAAATGTCTTTATCCACAGGAACCTCTACCAACACCCAAGCCGTTTTGAATGCTAGTCTTGTAGCTAGACCATACGGAGAAGTCTTTCAGATAAAAGAAAGATTTACTATTACAGATGGCGCACACGAACAGTTTTATACTTTTCCATTAAGGTTCACAGAAAAAACAGACTTAGAGATGAGAGCGTTTTCTTCTTCAGGCTCAGTTGACTTCAATGTGTCCGCGTCAATGGAGTTTATCTACATTCAAAACGGGGGTGACTTGTAGTGGCTGAACGCAAAAAAGCCAAAATGCCTCCCCGCAACAAGAAGAATTTTCGCCCCACTGAAAAAGGAGCGGGGATGACTAAGGCTGGAGTAGCGGCGTATAGACGCGCAAACCCCGGCTCAAAGTTAAAGACCGCTGTAACCGGCAAGGTCAAAAAAGGTAGTAAGGATGCAAAGCGTCGTAAGTCTTTCTGTGCGCGTTCTGCCGGACAAATGAAAAAATTTCCTAAAGCAGCTAGAGACCCAAACAGCCGTTTGAGGCAGGCCCGTAAAAGGTGGAAATGTTAAAATGAGCAAGCCAACAGTTGCAGAACTAGACAAAAAGGTTGAGGTTATTCAGGCCGTTTTACATCGGTTGGAAAACAACCATCTTGCTCATATGCAAAAGGACATAGACCGTCTGGATATAAAGGTCTGGGCTATCCTTGGCGGCATTGCTCTGCAACTTGCGGCTACAGTAATAGCATTAGTGGCGGTGTTATCATGACACGAGTTAATTTAGGCGCAGGCGCTTGTTCCGTTAGAAGAATGGCTAAAGGCGGCGTTGTTAAAATGAAGAAGGGCGGCACTATATGCCCTGAAGGTAAGGCGTGGGCAAAGCGCACGTTTGACACATATCCGAGTGCATACGCAAATCTCGCCGCCTCAAAATATTGTAAAGACCCTAACTACGCCAAAAAGTCTAAAGGTGGCAAACGAAAGGGTAAATAATGGGTAAATTACAGGAGTGGTTAGATGAGGATTGGGTCAGAATTGATAGCTCGGGTAATATTTCGGGTTCATGCGGTACGTCAAAAGATAAGCGTAACCCTGACCGTTGCCTTCCTAGACGTAAAGCTCAAAGTTTATCAAAAGCTGAACGAGCTGCGACAGCGCGTAAAAAGAAGCGTGAAGGAGCTAAAGGAAAGCAGGTTGTGGCAAACACTAAGGCTGCCAAAGTAAAGAAAATGGCTAATGGGGGCGTTGCGGGCTATGAAACTAAAGCGAAACGCAGGTTTCGTGGCAGCAGTATCCCCGGTACGGCTGTCGCGAGAGGTTGTGGCGCGGTTATAAACGGCAGAAGAAAGCGCACTAAAGGGTCAGTGTCACAAGCATGAATATGATTGTTTTCAACACCGGAAAAGAGCAACAAATCTGTGCAGAAATAATTGCGTGGACGGAGCACACGCTTAGTAAGCCTAATTCTTTTTACAACAACCTTCCGCCGTGCCCTTATGCACAAAAAGCTTGGACCGATGAAAAGGTAGCTTTACTTTTTAAATATGACGATAATATGCAGGTTTTGTATAGCACTTTATCTCAGTGGGAAGACAGTTTAGATTTAGTTATTATAGTAGACCTAAATTTTACAGAGGATCCTGACGTTTTTCACGATTACTTACGGGAGTTAAACGAAGCAATATCTATGGGGGTCTTTATAGACCGGGATATGTGGGTCATGGGCTTTCATCCGCATGATGAAGCCAATGATTTCATAGACGACCAAAGCTTTATGCAGGTGATTGACGATGAGTATGCAATGATTTTCGTGCAGCGTTTATCCAAGGTGCAGGAATCAGCAGACAAACTTGCGGAAAAAGGTTATTATGATAAGTATCTAGAAGAATACAATGCTGAAGAAATTTTTCAGGAAAGAGCAGATCTTTACAGGAGATTAAAAAATGGCGATGAAACCACGTAAGATGATGAAAAAGGGTGGCGCAGTCAAGAAGATGCGCGGCGGCGGTATGGTAAAGAAGATGCGCGGTGGTGGCATGGTAAAGAAGATGCGCGGCGGCGGTATGGTAAAGAAGAAGTAAGATGGCTACATCCGGCAGCACAGATTTTGAGTTAGACGTTTCCGATTACATTGAGGAGGCGTTTGAGCGCTGTGGTCTTGAGGTTCGTACAGGTTACGACCTAAAGTCTGCCAAGCGGTCGCTCAATTTAATGTTGGCTGAGTGGGCAAACCGTGGTCTAAACCAATGGACCATTGTTCAAAGAACACAGGCTCTGACACAAGGAACGGGAAATTACGCTTTAAATAACGATGTTATCGACGTTTTATCGGTAATTGTGCGCCGTAGCGGAACTGACTATTCTTTAGATCGTCTTAGCCGAGACGAGTATTTGTCTATTCCGAACAAAACTACTGAAGGAAGAGCAAACCAGTTTTTCTTAGACCGTCAGGTAACGCCTGAGTTAAAGTTGTGGCCTGTTCCAGAAAATAGCACAGATGTTGTGGTCTATGACGCCCTTACTCGCATGGATGACGCGGACACTTTTATCAACACGATGGATATGCCGTTTCGGTTTTACCCTTGCTTGGCAGCGGGCTTAGCCTATTACATAGCCGTAAAAAGAGCACCGAACAGAGTTCAGCTTTTGAAAGCTATTTATGAGGAAGAGTTTGAACGGGCCGCAACAGAAGACAGGGATCGTTCGTCCTTTAACGTAGTGCCGCAATACCAGTATTTTAGGACCACGTAATGGCAAAGTTTGCAAGCGGTAAAGATTCCTACGCTATTTCAGACCGATCCGGTTTCCGGTATCGGTATAAAGACATGCGTAAAGAATGGAACGGCTTGCTAGTAGGAAAAGACGAATGGGAGCCAAAACATCCGCAGCTTGGTCCTTTTCGTAAAGTTGTTGATGCAGAGGCTTTAAAAGACGCACGGCCGGATATAGTGGAGCCGTTTGATGTATATGTAGGGATTCCAACAGTAGAGGCACCTAATTTGCTGCCACCGCAAGGTTTTGGGCAAGTTGGCATGGTTACGGTGACAACATGAGTTTTACATACACAGAGCTTCAACAGGCTATTCAAGACTACACCGAAAACGACGAAACTACGTTCGTTAATAATATTCCTATTTTTATTAGAAATTCCGAAGAGAGAATTTTAAAGAATGTTCAGCTTAGTTTATTTCGTAAAAACGTGTCAGGGTCGGTAACCGCGTCTAACAAGTATTTAGCCTGCCCCACTGATTTCTTAGCTCCGTATTCCTTGTCGTATACCGATGCAAATAACGACGCTAATTTTCTGGATTTTAAAGATGCTGATTATGTTCAACAGTTTAACCCGGATCCCACTACAGTAGGGGGTCCAAGGTACTATGCTGTCTTTGACTTAAATAACTTCATTCTTGGTCCTACCCCTGATGCAAACTATGCTGCTGAATTACATTATTTTTATCGTCCCGCAAGCTTGACCGCGGGAGCGGGAACTGGGACTACTTGGCTTAGTGAAAACGCCGAATTAGCTATGCTTTACGGCAGTTTAATGGAAGCGTATATTTTTATGAAAGGTGAGCCTGATATGCAGGCTTTGTATGAAAAACGGTTTGGTGAATCAATTATGGGTTTAAAAATGTTCGGGGAAACTAAAGAGGTAACCGATGAATATCGTACAGGAAAGGTAATTAGGCCCAAACAATGATAAAAGCATTAGAAGTAGACATCCCTACGGATTATAAAGTTTTGGTGGAAACCACGCATGAACGCGGGTTTACGCCAGAAGAAGTTGCAGAGCGTTGTGCTGATAAGATCATTCAAATATCGGAAGATTCCCATCCGGGTATCCGCGATCAGGCTTATGCGTTTAGACAACACATCGTCAAGGTTTTAGCTTTTTACATGCGTGAAGCTATAAAAAGTGATAGAACTACAACATACAACACCCTATCAAAAGCAGGTTACAAGGAACTTGCTGAGCAATTAAGGAGACTGTGACATGGCATTTTCGGGAAATTTTATGTGCACAAGCTTCAAGAAAGAGTTACTTGAAGCTAAGCACAATTTTTTAGCATCTGGGGGCAATAGTTTTAAACTAGCGCTTTACACAAACAGTGCATCTTTTACTGCGGCAACCACCGCATACACCGCCAGTAACGAAGTATCTGGGACAGGTTATTCTGCCGGAGGCGCAGGTTTGACAAACGTCAATCCCACCACTTCTGGAACTACAGCCTTTACGGATTTTTCAGACTTAACTTTTTCTAGCGCAACAATTACTGCTCGTGGTGCATTAATATATAATGACACTGCTTCAGGGGATCCCTCTGTAGTTGTTTTAGACTTTGGTGGTGACAAAACGTCAACTGCCGGGGATTTTACAATTGTGTTTCCAACCGCCGACGCAAGTAACGCTATTATCCGCATAGCTTAAAACATTTAGGTGGCATAAATGGCACTTATTGCGGGTTGGGGAAGAGGAGCGTGGTCAGAAGGGGCTTGGGGTAGTCCTTTATCTGTATCGGTTACTGGGGTATCGGCGACAGGCCAAGTCGGCACCGTTACGGTAGCCGGGGCAAGCGATGTTCCCGCTACGGGCGTAGCGGCTACGGGAAATGTTGGCACAGTCTCTATTACAACAGAAGCCAATGTGTCTGTTACGGGCCTCGCTGCTACAGGGCAAGTCGGATCTATAACGGCGGATGCGAAAGCCAATGTTTCCGTTACCGGCGTAGCGGCTACAGGGCAAGTCGATTCCGTAACGGTGAACATAGGTTCGGGCACTGTTGTTACGGGGCTAGAGGCTACCGGTAGTGTTGGCACGGTTTCTGCTACGGGAGTAGCCGATGTTTCTGTTACGGGGCTAGAGGCTACCGGTAGTGTTGGCACGGTTTCTGCTACGGGAGTAGCCGATGTTTCTGTTACCGGCGTCGCAGCTACGGGTAGTGTTGGCACGGTTTCTGCTACGGGAGTAGCCGATGTTTCTGTTACCGGCGTCGCAGCTACGGGTAATGTTGGCACGGTTTCTCCTACGGGAGTAGCCAATGTGTCTGTTACGGGAGTAGCGGCTACTGGAGAAGTAGGAACAGCCGGTGTCCAGCAAAGCGTAAGCGTTTTTGTTACCGGAGTAGCGGCGACTGCCGCAGTTGGGTCCTCCACCGTGGGGATAGGAATAACCGTCCCTGTTACGGGAGTAGCGGCGACTGCCGCAGTTGGTTCTGTAACGACAACGGGAGTGGCCAACATAGCCTTGACGGGCTTATCTGCTACGGGACAGGTTGGCGCAGCAACAATTGATGCGGCCTCTATTGTACCGGCTACGGGGCTGGAAGGCACCGGATCAGTAGGGTCTGTAGGAGTAACTGCCGACTCCGTCAATAGCGTCACGGGGCTAGCGGCTACGGCGTCTGTGGGTTCCGTCACTGCGGGTGTTTCCGTTGATGTCTCTGTAACAGGCGTACCGGCTACGGGGTCAGTAGGGACGGCTACGGCGGCCATAGGTAAAGCGGTTCCTGTTACGGGGCTAGAGGCTACTGGAGCGGTTGGGTCTGTCACAACAACGGCGAACGCGAATGTTCCTGTTACGGGTGTAGCCGGGACAGGAAGTGTTGGTGCTGCAACTGTTGATCTTAAAGTAGATGTGGACGTTAATGGTGTTAGCGCCACGGGGCAAGTTGGAACGATTTCTGACTTTAATTTGGGTTGCACTGTTTTCCCAATAGGTGTTGAAGCCACTGGAAGCACAACCCCCGTACTGATCTGGGGTACTATTGTGCCAAACCAGAATCCGGAGTATACTTCTATTGCTCCATCACAAACACCGGGTTGGGATCAAATAGCAGCTTAGAAGGGTTAAGCGAATGGCAAGTACATATACAGTTAATATCGGAATTGAAAAACCGGGGACCGGGGATCAATCTGGGACATGGGGCGACACGACTAACACAAATTTTGACATTATTGACCAAGCAACAAACGGAATTGCTACGGTCACGTTAGCTGCTGCGGGCACTTCGGGTTCACCCAACACGCTGCTAATTAATAACGGCGCACTGTCTGACGGGCGCAATCGCTTTATTGAGTTTAATGACGGTGCGGATCTAGGCGCAACAGCATATGTGCAGCTTGGTCCAAACGATGCCGAAAAGATTGTACACTTGCGGAACAGCTTGTCTTCTTCTCGTAGCCTAATTGTTTTCCAAGGAAACTACAGCGCCTCTAATGATTTTGAAATTCCTAATGGTGCGGATGTACTTTTAAAGTTCAATGGCGGTGGCACGGGGGCCACGGTCACTGACGTAAATGCAAATCTAACTGCAACTAAAGTTACTTCTGGCGCACTGGATGTAGACAATATAAACCTAGATGGAAACGCTATTACCAGCACCGATACCAACGGGGATGTTGATATTTTGCCTAACGGTTCAGGCAAAGTTAATCTTGACGGCGATGGTTCTAGCGGCGGTGTTACCATATCAGACGGTCTTGTTGATATTCGTACAGGAACAGGAACACGGTCTCAGGTAAAATTTTACTGTGAATCCAGTAATCTTCATGCTCAGACCGTACAACCACAGCCTCATTCGGCGGGGGTAACCAATACTCTTACTTTACCCGCAGGAGGCGACCAAGAACTTGTCGGTACAACTGACACACAAACACTAACTAACAAGACTTTAACGGCACCCACAATCACGGGTGCCGGTCAAATTGCGGGTGTGTTTACTGGAGATTTAACAGGTAACGCGGACACGGCCACTGCGCTGGAGACGGCAAGGACTATAGGTGGCGTGTCTTTTAATGGTACAGCTAACATAAACCTTCCCGGTGTAAATACTTCAGGCAATCAAGACACTTCAGGTAATGCTACTACGGCTACCGCCCTTGCAACAGGCCGCACCATTGGAATGACGGGCGATGTGGTATGGACATCCGCCTCTTTTGATGGTTCTGGTAACGTGACTGGAACAGCTACTATTCAGGCTAACTCTGTTGCTTTGGGAACAGATACTACTGGAAATTACGTTGGTACTATTACTGGCGGTACTGGTATTGACTCTACGGGGGCTACTTCGGGTGAGGGGATTGCACACACCCTTTCCCTAGACCTAAACGAACTTACCACGTCTACTTCGGATGGCGACGGTGACTTCTTTGCCGTAGTCGATTCAAGCGGAAACCAAAAGAAGCTAACCAAAGGGAATATCAATATTTCCGGCTTCAACAACAACAGTGGGTTTATTACGTCTGCGGACGGAGGTAACGCCGCGACGTTAGACTCACTAGATAGCACACAGTTCCTTCGTTCAGATGCAGCGGATACGAAGACATCCGGTGACTTGTCTTTCAGTGACAACGTAAAGGCAAAGTTTGGTGCTGGGTCTGACTTGCAGATTTATCACAATGGCACTGACAGTTTTATTGATGACGCAGGTACTGGTGACTTGTTTATTCGTTCAAACCGTTTGTTTATAGACAAATACACTGGTGAGCGTGTACTTTCCGCTACTGCTGATGCTGGTGTTGACCTTTACTACGACAACGCAGCCAAACTCGCCACCACCAGCACAGGCGTAACAGTCACAGGCACAGCCATTGCCACAACAGACACCGACACAACGAATACCGGTTCTGTGACTTTAGACTTTGGTGCTAACCAAAACTTTGTGCTGACGCTAACCGGCAACGTGACGTTAGCCAACCCAAGCACTGAGCAGGTTGGTCAGTCAGGCTTTATTACTTTTATTCAAGACGGAACTGGCGGACGTACTGTGTCTCTTGGAACCGACTACGAAACGGCGGGTGCAGCAGGGTTAACGCTATCTACTGCCGCAAGCACTACAGACATTGTGCCGTATGTTGTTGCGGCATCAGGTCGTATTCTGCTTGGCGCACCGCAACTAGCTTTTGCATAGGAAATTAACATGAGTGGTCCTTTCGGTTCAAGCCAATGGATGTATAACGCAGGTGGTGGGTTTTACGACTACAGCATTGATGGGTCGTTGCGGTTTAATGCTGACGATAGCGCATACCTAAACCGCACAGCAGCTTCTACTGGCAGCCTTACCACAGCAACAATTTCTGCATGGGTAAAGAGAGCCCGTTTAGGTACAGAACAACGCATATTTACATCAACTAAAACGGGTGTCGATAGTACGGTCTACTTTGATTCTTCTGGGCGTTTAGGTTTTTATGTACAGCAGTCAAACGGAAACTACGATTGGAAACGGAGTACTGCGCTTCATAGAGATGTAAGTGCTTGGTATCATATTGTTGCCGTTTGGGATTCATCTAATGCAACAGCAGCTGACCGTATGCGTCTATATGTAAATGGCGAGCGAATAACGAACTTTTTTAGTAACATAAACCCTGCTTTGAATGATGGGGTTGCTTTTTTTGACAGCACCTGTACTCATTATATAGGCAGATATACAACAGGCGGTTTGTTTTGGGATGGCTACCTAGCCGAAGTCAACGCCATTGACGGCACCGCCCTAGACCCTACTAGCTTTGGCGAAACTAAGTCAGGCGTATGGATTCCAAAAGCTTACGGCGGTTCATATGGTACTAACGGTTTCCATCTTGAGTTTGACGGCAACACCAACGACAGCAGCGGTAACGGCAACAACTTTACTGCCAACAACATTTCAACGAGCGATTATGTGCCGGATAGCCCGACCAATAACTTTGCTACTTGGAGTTATCTTTCAAGTACAAATCTTACCTATACAGTTACGCAGGACGGAAACCTAAAAGCAAATATGGGTACTGGTACAGGCACAGGTCTTACTGGAACATTTAGCTGTAAGGGTGGTAAGTGGTATTGGGAAATTAGAGCCAGTAATGTTGGTAACGGCTTGTCTCTAGGTATAACCACAGGCAGCGGCACTACATCCGATATGAACACCAAAGGAATATTTTACGACATATACGGAAATAAGCGTGTGTTTGGCACAACAACAGGCAGTGCTGGAGCGACTTTTGCAGCGAACGATATCATTGGTATGGCGGTTGATGCAGAATCGGCTGGAACTATTGCATTTTATAAAAACAATGCTCTTCAATTTACAGTTACCGAATCTAGCATTCTAACTGAAGATTTTTTACCGTGGATATTAAACAATAGCAGCAGTGCTGGTTCTTTAAGCTATGTCAACTTCGGTCAAGACAGCACCTTTTCTGGCGCAATAACTGCTGGCGGTAACTCAGATGCTAACGGCGTGGGTGACTTCAAGTATTCTGTGCCGTCAGGCTTCCTTGCGCTATGTTCTGCAAATCTTCCAGAGCCTGTTGTAGGACCACTAGGTGATTCACTTAGTGGTGAGAATTTTAATACGGTGTTGTATACTGGAAACGGTGTGCAAGATACCACAATAAGCGGGGTTGGGTTTCAACCTGATTGGGTATGGATTAAAGACAGGACTGGGCCTAACCACCATATTTTATTTGATAGTGTAAGAGGTGGAACAAAGCAGCTATTTAGTAGTCTGGCTAATAGTGAACAAACAAATACTGACCTAACTAATGGGTTTGCTTCAGATGGATTTATAGTTGGTGACAACGTAACTGGCACAGGTGCAACAAATCTTAATACTAACACCTATGTATCGTGGAACTGGAAAGCTGGCGGCTCTGCATCTAGCAACACTGATGGCTATTACACATCAACTGTCAGCGCTAATCCAGATTCGGGCTTCAGTATTATAAAATGGACTGGTGATGGCACAGCAGGTGGAACTGTTGGTCACGGTTTAACAAAAGCCCCAGAGTTGTGGATTTCGCGCAGGATTAACACCACAGATAATTGGTTGACCTATTTCACAGTAGTGGATGGTTCGTTAGATTATATGTATCTAAACCTCACTAACGGAGCGTCTGGCAGTGGAATTACATTGCCAACATCAACTGTATTTAGTGATGGATTATCTTCAGGAACATCAGATGACCGCATCTGCTATGCGTTCCACTCAGTTGAAGGCTACAGCAAGGTGGGTTCCCACAAAGGCAACGGCAGCACAAATGGGCCGTTTATCTACACAGGGTTTAGGCCGAGGTGGGTGCTGATGAAGCAAACAAGCGGCCTGTCTAATTGGTGGATTTGGGACACAGCTCGGGAAACATATAACCAGATGTCCACCCCGCTGTTCCCCGACGAGCCGTTCACGGAAGCGTCAAATGTAGCCTATCAGATCGACATTTTGAGCAACGGATTCAAGATGAGATACAACAACTCTACGGTGAATGGTAACGGCCTGACCTACATCCACCTCGCCTTTGCCGAAAACCCATTCAAATACGCTAACGCCAGATAACGGAGAATAACATGGCTTGGAAATATAATGGTTCAATTATTCGCGCTGGCAAAGCGTGGACGGACACCGACGGTATCACGCACCCTAAGAACTGGATGATTTGGTCAGACGCAGACAAGACTGCCGCCGGTCTTGTGTGGGAAAACGACCCTGCACCCTACGACAACAGGTTCTATTGGGGAAGACAAGACGATGGCACTTTGATTCCAAAGTCCCTAAACGATATCAACGAGGTTGATAGGGATGGCAACGCTATCAATGATGCTGACGGTAATCAGATTGTTACTCCGGGTTTGAAGACTAACGCTATTGAGTTAGTAAAGCGTCAGGCTGGTGAGTTACTAGCACCCTACGACTGGTACGTTACCAGAAAGTCAGAGAAGTCTACAGCTATACCAAGCTCAGTAACCACCTACCGTGATGCCGTGCGTACAGCCTGTGCCGCAATCGAAACATCAATCGGCAATGCAAGTGACCTTGCTGCGTTTATGGCTTTGTATGATATTCCTGTTGATTCAGATGATGAGCCGACCGGCCCCGCACCTATCAACGACTGGCCTGACGCCATATAAAGGAGTCCTCTGTGCCTTTAACGAAGCTGCAATTTAGACCCGGCGTCAACCGAGAAACTACCTCCTATACAAATGAGGGGGGTTGGTTTGATTGCGATAAGGTACGTTTTAAATATGGGTTGCCTCAAAAAATTGGTGGCTGGGAAAAAAAATCCTCGACAAACAGTTTTCTTGGAACTTGTCGTGCGTTACATGCTTTTGTTTCTTTGGACGGAAGTAACTATTTAGGAGTGGGCACTAATTTAAAGTATTACCTTGAAGAGGGTGGTGCTTTTAGTGACATCACACCTTTGAGGCAGACCACGGCGTCAGGAGATGTCACTTTTGCCGCTACAAACGGGTCTAGCACACTTACTATAACAGATACCAATCACGGGTGTTTTGTAAACGATTTTGTTACTTTTAGTGGTGCCACCTCTCTTGGCGGGGTTATTACGGCAAGTGTTCTCAACCAAGAGTATCAGATAGCGTCCATAATAAGCGACAGCCAGTACACCATTGTAGCACGAACGGCAGCTTCTCTGGATTCAGTAACAGTTGACGGGCAATATACGGTAACTCCGGTTGTCGCTAATTCGTCGGATACAGGAAACGGGGGGTCTTCCACGGTTGGGGCCTATCAAGTCACGACAGGTTTGGACACTACCGTTCTGGGTACGGGCTGGGGAGCGGGAACGTGGGGCCGCGGCACATGGGGGTCGGGTTCTTCTCTTACCGTTACAGGAGATGTTCTTCGTATTTGGAGCCACGATAATTTTGGCGAGGATCTTCTTATAAATGTTCGTGACGGCGGGATTTTTTACTGGGACAAAAGCACTAGCTCGTCTCCAATTGCTCGTGCTGTAGCTATTTCGGACCTAGCTGGTGCGGATTCTACAACTCCGACTATTGCCAAGCAGGTTATTGTTTCAGATAGAGACCGACATATTATAGCTTTCGGGTGTGACTCTGAAACAAATATAGGGGTTCAAGACCCTCTCTTAATCAGGTTTTCCAGTCAAGGTGATCCAACAACTTGGGCGGCGCAAGCTACAAACACAGCAGGTGATTTGCGTGTAGGTAGTGGCTCTCAAATTATAACTGCGGTAGAGACACGTCAGCAAGTTCTTGTGTTTACAGACGTATCCCTTCACGCGATGCAGTTTTTAGGTCCTCCTTTTACTTTCGGCATTTCTCAACTTTCGGAAAACATAACTATAGCGGGGCCGCTAGCGGCAGTTGCTATAGAGGATGCTGTGTTTTGGATGGGCAGGGAAGAGTTCTATGCTTTTAACGGACAGGTTCAAAAGCTGCCGTGCTCAGTGCGTTCTTATGTATTTAATGATTTCAACGAAACGCAATCAGAAAAAGTAACCGCGGGCACAAACGGCAGCTTTTCTGAGATCTGGTGGTTTTACCCGTCCGCTAATTCACAAGATATAAACCGGTACGTAATTTACAATTATGAAGAGCAGGTGTGGTATTACGGTGAACTAGATCGTTCGGTGTGGCTGGATCGTGGCATTAATCAGTTTCCAATTGCGGCAAGTCAAGATGGCTACTTGTATTTGCAGGAAAAAGGTTTGGACGACGGTAGCACAACTCCTGCTACTGCGATTACTTCGTATATTGAAAGCAGTCAGATGGACATTGGGGATGGCGAGCACTTTGTATTTATGCGCCGTTTAATACCCGATTTAACTTTTGAATCTTCTGTTTCGACAAGTCCGACAGCTAATTTTACACTGGAGACAAGAAATTTTCCCGGAGGTCAGTATCTACAAAGCAGTGCCAATGCTATAACTAGGAGCTCTACGGTGCCTATTGAGCAGTTCACGGAACAGGTACATTTGAGGCTTCGGGGCCGATCCTTTGCTATGAAGATAGAGTCCACGGACACGGGAGTAGCGTGGCGATTAGGTTCACCAAGAGTGGATATACGGCAAGATGGTAGGCGCTAATGTCCCGAGGTCTAGTTCAACCGCAGTTTCCAGTTGCTCCGCAGGGGTACGACCAGCGATACATGTCCGAGATTGTTCGGGCGTTTTCGGTTTTTTTGCAGCAGGTAAACAATCCGGGTCCGTGGCAGGCTTCTGCCTTAACTTTGCCCGATTTGCAGACCGACAATTATCAACTTCCTTTGGGGGGTATTTTTCAACACGGGGACGAATTGCGGATTACGGTAGCTAACAAACCGTATCCTAGAGGTTCCGCAGCAATAGGGGCCGTGGGAAGCGTCACGGTATCGACACCATGAGCGAAACAATTATTACAATGGCGGACGGTTCTAAGTGGCGTCCTTCCACGAGCAGAGACGTAGTAAGCTGTGTTTCTTGCGACAACGAGGTGGATACCCCAGAGGAAGTTTTGTCCTATCCAACCGGTAACTGCCCAAATTGCGGTAACCCGTGGACTGGAAGTGAAAAAAGAAGTACAATGATTACGGTAACAATGCCTCAAGGGTTATCAGGCGGAGCAGGGTAATGGCGCAAACAGCATCAAAAGAAGAAGTATTTGAATTTCCTGCCGGGGGTATCGCCGACTTTTATCTTAATGATAATGAGTTTGAGGAGATGAACAGAAAAGACGCTGAACGGGAGTTTGGCGGGTCTGGTATTGCTAATTTTCAAGACGTAGCCACAAGAATGGCTTCTTATGGTCGTTACGGAGATGACCGCATTGTTCACGCCGAAACCGGTGAATTGGTTGTTCCAAAAGCTTTGATTGAAGACAACCCGGAATTACGGGATTCGATTTTTAGCCACTTACGGGATATGGGTGTTAAAGACCCTGAGCGGTATGTGGTTGGTTCTGGCGCAAACTCGCTTAATCCGGAAACGGGCTTGCCTGAGTTTTTTCTTAAAAAGATTTTTAAGAAAGTTACTAGAGCCGTTAAAAAAATTGGCAAGTCTGTTGTTAAGCTTGTCAAAAAAATTGCTCCGATTGTTATACCGTTTGCTTTGAACGCTTTATTCCCCGGCATGGGCGCTATATATCAGGGTGCGTTAGGAGCGGGCATCGGCACGTTGGTACAGGGCGGTGATCTTAAAGATGCCTTTAAGTCTGCCTTGATTGGTGGCGCACTCGGTGGCGCAGTATCGGGTGTTCAAGGCGCAATGGCTGCCAAAACTGCGGGAACTAGCATGACCCAAGGCGCGTTAGACGGAATTAAAAATGCGGCTAAGTTCTCTAACTTAACCACCGCTGGTAAGCAGCTTATGACTGGTCAGTTTGGTCAAGCGGGTCTTGATGCCGTGACCATGTCCCCCGAAGCTCTTGGAGCTCCTGTCGCAGCAACTTCTCCCGGTGACGTTGTAGCTCAAGCTACAGACTTAGATGCCGCTACAAGAAATCAATTATACGGAGTACAACCTAGACCCGTAGTTCAAGGGGCGGGGGTTCCCTCTGCCTATGGCCCGGATCCAATGGCTATGGGGTCCACCGGGGGTGTAGGTGATCAGTCTGCTATGTTTACGTCTGGGGTTCCAACACCAGACGCCTCTAGCCTAAATATTTCTACTCAAACGACACCTTCCAGTTTCATGGACACCGTTAGTGAATACAGTACAAAGGCGGGAGATCTTCTGACTCGTGGCGGTCAGACAAGCGAGGCTGTTGCTGGCGCTCAAGCCGCCGCAGAGCAAAAAGCTATTCAAGACACACTGACTAAATACGGCTTTAAAGGAGCTCTTGTGGACGCTCCCGCAAAAATAGCCGCAGAAGCAATAGCCCAAGGAAAAGCCGCGGCAGCCGCGGCGGCACCCGGCATGTTAGCGACCTACGGTCCTTCTTTAGCATTAGCTGGCACAGCAGCTTATGCTGGCGGTTTCTTTGACACACCAGAAGAAGATCCCGTAGACATTCCGCCAACAGGGGCGGAACTAATTGCGGCCAATCCGGAAAAGTATCGCGTACAAAACCTAGCCTCGTATGCTTCTTCTGGCCCAACAGAAGTTGCGTCGCCTTATACAGTTATTCCGGGCCAAGGTGTTTTCACTAACCCATTCTTTAGACCGGACTTTAGCGTTAGGCCTGTTCAAAGTGCGGCACAAGGCGGAGAGATCTTCCCGCGGCGTACAGGGGGTATCATGCCTAATGAGGGCATTCCGGGACAAGATAGTGTCCGCGCAATGCTTATGCCGGGAGAATTTGTTATGACGACAGATGCTGTTAAAGGGCTTGGTAACGGAAACAACCAGCAGGGCATCAATAACATGTATCAGATGATGCGGGGTCTTGAGGCTAAAGGAAAGGCAATGGCGTAATGGCTACAGAAACTCAAATTGTAAGGGAAGCCCCCGAAATTGAAGCCTATAAATTAGGGCTGCTACAAGATGCTAAAGGGCTCGCCGACCAACCGGTAGGCGTTCCCGTAATTGATCCCGTTACAGGTGAGCCTGTAATGGAAGAGTACACGGATGCTGACGGAAACACGCAAACACGCCAAAAACTTCAACTGCCCCCGCAACAAATTGCGGGGTTCACGGATCTGCAAACTGACGCTTTTACAGCGGCGGGGCAAGCGGGCGGAATTGGCGGTTATAAACCTTTCTTGACTGAAGCTGGCTACAGCATGGGCGATGCCCAACAACAGCTACGCGGTGTATATGGGGATGCTTCTCCTTTTATTAGGGGAGCCATGCAAACCGCAGACCCTTATCGTCAGGCTTCTGAGGCCGCACTTTTACAATCTATGGCAGGTGTCCCCGGAGAAGTTGGTGCCGCGCAACAGGGTATTCAAGACTCATTACAGTATGGACAAGCCGCTACCGGCGGGGCCCTTACCGACATGGATGCAGCATCTGTCGCGGCCCGCGGTCAAGCCCAACAGGGTATCGGCAGTATTTTGAATGCGGCGGATCTTATTCCGGGTCAAGTACAAACCGGGCAGGCTGGTATGCAAGCGGCTGGTACGGGAGGTCTTCAGGCTGCGGGCACGGCTGGTCAACAGGCGCAGCAGGCTATTCAGAGTGCTAGAGGAATTACAGGACAAGCTGGTCAGCAAATTCTAGGCGCAGCGGGAGCCGCGGCCCCCGGAACGCAGGACGCTATCCTTCAGTCTCAGGCCGCAGGTCAGATGGGTGTGGGCGCAGCACAACAGGGTATTGCTGGGTTAGCTGGTGGCGCGGCTCAATTCGATCCAAGTACAATCTCTCAATATATGAGTCCTTATGAAGATGCGGCGGTTCAACAGGCTTTACAAGATATTGCGCGTCAAGGGCAAATTCAGCAGCAGGCTCAAGCGGCTCAGGCGGTAGGTGCGGGCGCGTTTGGCGGCTCACGGGCCGGGGTTCAAGCTGCGGAAACGGCTAGGGCTCAGCTTGAACAGCAGGGACGCACGGCGGCTCAAATGAGGGCGCAGGGTTATCAGAGTGCGGCGACTCAAGCGCAACAGGCGTTTGAACAGGCTCGTTCTCGACAGCTTGAGTCTGCCGGTCTTACCGGACAGCTTGGTCAGGCTGGAGCGGGGTCCGCGCTTCAAGCGGCTCAGCAATCTGGGGCACTCGGTCAGTCTCAAGCGCAGCTTGGTGTGGGAGCCGGTCAGGCGGCTGGTCAATTAGGACTTGCTGCGGAGCAGCTTGCGGCACAAACTGGTTTACAAACTGGACAGCTTGGTCTTTCTGCTCAGCAGGCGGCTGGTCAATTCGCTGGTCAAGGGGCTGAGTTGGGCCTTACTGGCGCTCAGCAGCAGGCGGCTTTGGCACAACAGGCCGCGCAGCTTGGCATTTCTACAGAGCAATTAGCGGGGCAACTTGCTCAACAGGGTGGACAACTGGGTCAGTCCCAAGCGCAACTGGGCCTTTCAGGTGCACAAGCAGGCGGTCAGCTAGGTTTACAAGGCAAGCAGGCAGAGGCTGGTATGGCGGGTCAGCTGGGGGATTTAGGTCTTCAGTATGGTCAGTTTGGCCTTCAGACCGGGCAAGCTTTGGGGCAACTTGGCTTGCAAAGCGGGGAGTCTCTAGGTACATTAGGTTTACGCCAAGCTAGTCTTGGTGAGTTGTCTCAGAATACGGGCCTTAAAGATATCCAGACTCAGTACGAGCTTGGTAAACAGCAGCAGGGTCAGCAGCAAGCCGTTTTGGAAGCTAAACGTCAGAGCGACATGGCTCAGCTATATGAGCCGTATAACAGGTTATCGTACCTGTCAGACATTTATAAGGGTGCGCCGTCAACGCAACAAACAATTGCTACTTCGACCACACCCAACGTATCACCGGCCCAGCAGTTTATGGGTCTAGGCATAGCAGGATTATCAGCAGCAGCAGGCGCAAATAAAGCGGGGTTATTCGGATGATGAGCAGAGACATAATGCAAAGACAGATGTTTGCAAAAGGTGGGGCTGCGGGATTCCCTGATTTAAACAACGACGGCGACATTACGCAGGCCGATATCTTGATGGGTCGTGGCGTTAAGTTCATGCAAGAGGGCGGTATTGCAGGCATGATGCCTGAAGGTCAGGGTATGGCCCCGCCACCGGCTATGCCTGAAGGTCAGGCTATGGACCCACAAGTTTTAGAAGGTTTGTTAGGTCAAGCCCAAGCTAATCTTGAAAACATAGATGAAGCCGAAGATTACGAGACAGTAATTAATTCAATGCGCGGCGACGACGCCCCTATGGAAGCCCGGTATGCGGAGCTTGCTGAAATTGTTGGCCCTGAAGATGCTCAGCAGACGCCCGAGTCTGTTTTGACGCTTGTTCAGCCTGCTATTATGATGAACGCCGTGGACCAAGGTATTGGTGGCTTGGCTGCCGAAGAAATGACCGCGCCTATTGATGGAGCGATGGCGCAAGGCATCATGTCTACTGTGGCTCCTCCACCACCGCCCGAAATGATGGCGGCACCGCCCGCGGCCCCCGGCCCTATGATGGACCCCGCAATGATGGGAGGGCCCCCGCCCGTAAATTTTAATCAAGGCGGGCTGGTCCGCCGCGGAGACAACCAGCCAGTCATAATGATGCAGACTGGTGGCGATCCTATTGCAGCAGCGGGGCGTCTTGGCGAACTGTATGAACAGAAGATGCCTTTGTATCAATCTATTTTGGGTGATCAGAGCGCAGCGCTTGAAGAGCAAAAAAAGCTGACTCAAGCGCAAATGCTGTTTGACGTTGCGGGGGCAGCCCTTGCTTATGCAAACCCTACTCAGGCGGAAATTCAAGCGGGCCGTAAGCTGAGCCCAGCAGAGCGTCTGGCGGCGGCCGTGACGGAAACTAAGCTGCTGCCAACTATTGGAGCAAGAGCTCAACAGCAGCTTGATGCCAAGAAAGCCGTCACCGCCGCAGAGCAGCAGATGAAGCTGTCTGCGCTGGGTGCTGCCGAAACAGGTTTGGCGGCTGAGTCAACGGCTGCGGCAGCGGAAAGAAAAGCCGCGCTTGAAGCCGGTTATAGAATAAACGAGATTATGCTAAAACAGACTGGTGATATGGAACTGGCTGAAAGTCAAGCCAACTGGAAAGCCTCTCTTCAAGATGACCAACAGTTAGCCTCAGAGGCTATAAAAAGGCTGGAAGGAGATCAGTCAAAAGAGGCCATAAGACTTCGTAAACAACTAGAAAATCAAAACGCCATAGGTCTCCAGCTTTTAAAGGGTGAGCAGGCGATAGAAGAAATTGGTTTAAAGAGCATGAACGAGATTGCGTCCTTAGACAAAAAACACCTTCAGGCTTTAGCACTTCAAGAAAACAGTCAAAATCTAGCTCGTGAGATGAAAAACATTGACGTTCAGATGAAGTCTCTTGATCAATCTATCGCTATGTACGATCAAGAGCTAAAAGAAGCAGATATGACGCAACGTGCGGCTATCGAAGCAAACAAACAAGTGGCTGAACAGAAAAAGATCGAGCTACAGGAAAGAGAAGTAAAGATTAAGGAGGCCGCGGCAGGTCTGGATATCTTTGGTAAAGGGACCGAAGGATCTATATTAAGACTTGTAAGCGACGAAGCTTTACTTCAACGATATGCCGATGGAAAAACTAACCAAGCCGAAAGCAATATTTTAGAACAAGCTATAAACCAGTTCACGCAAACGCAAGAGTCCGTAGACCCAGAAACAGGTGCTATAGTAACTAAGCCGGGGGGCACCTTAGTACAATCTGCACAGGATGCTATCAAACGCCGTGCAGAACGAGAAGGTAATTTAAGCCTTCCTGCTATTGCTACAGTTCTAACTTCACCAGAAACAATGAGGCAAAGATTAAACAGTTTACAGTTTAACACCTCTTTGTTCGATGCAGATACCGGTGCGTTAAATCTAGAGTCTGATAGCTGGTCCCAAATTCCTACAACTATTGTAGACAACAATATTCGCTATGAGGTAGCCACTGGCCTACCTAGCGGGTTACAGCGGATTGCTAATTACTTTGCCGAGACGGGTCGAGAGATAGGTTTCGGTCGTGGATTAAGTGCTCGTGGTAAGGAGTTATCACAAGCAGACGCTGATTTAGATACGCTTCGTAACCGGTTGTTACTAGAAATGACAAACTTGTCTGAAGACAGGGTGCTTAAATTTGTACAAGAGGATCTGTCTACAGAAACAAATGATCTTCGGGGTAGCTCGTTTAAAACAGATGAACGTATTTATGCAAAGCTATCAGCTTTGGAAAAAGGTCTAGCTAGACAATTACAGAATCTGGCGGAGATTGTTCCGGAGTATGGTGGAGACGGGCGCAGATACCCGAAGAGTGTAGAGTCTGCTAGGAAGTCGGCTAACAACATTAAAGGTTTGATTGCTGAGGTTCAAGGCTTTAAGAACATTTATGCAAAGGCGCTTGAAACTCAGAGCTTGGGTTTAAACGATCGACAAAGAGCCGCAGCAAGAAACGCATATAAGGCAACGTTTTAGGAGCAACAAACATGGAAGACGTTACTTTTGCTACTCCTGCGGAAGATGCGGTTACAGTCACTGCTGAAGGAACCCCGCGGATTATTATCGACCCTGTTCCTATTCCGCCTTCATACAATTTTACACCGGAACAGTTTAAAGAAGACCTAAACACATACGGTCTTCCGAACATGACGGCGGCTATTGTTGATCTCCAGCAAGGCTCTGCTCCAGAGGGTGCCGAATATGATTATGAGTCATTAGTTGACGGCACAGCGCCTTGGCTAGAAAGATACGGGAAACAATTAGTGCCCGGATATAGGCCCGGAAAAGGTTTAAACGATGAGCAGATTTTAAGCATTTTTACCAATGTTCAAGATTTTGCGGGCGAAAGCGTTCCTGAAATGGCCGCTTTCTTTGAAGGTGTTAAGAGAACAGCGCCTCGTGCCGGTGGTATGCTTACTGGTGCAATTGCCGGTGGAAAAACCGCGGCTGCGTTGACCGCCCCTATTCCTCCCGCAGGACCTCCTGCTTTGGTTTTAAAAGGCGGGGCCATTTTGGCGGGGACCGTGTTCGGGGCCATAATGGGAGACGAAGCCGGGGATCAATTAGCGGAAAATTTTTTTGGCGAGGCCGCCCCTCTAGTACCTTCTTTACAGCCGTACTACAATGCGGCAGAAACAGGGACATATGGTATATCTATGTTGGCGACTCCTTCGCTTTTACCAAGAAAGGCAGGCGCTACGGGAGCGCTTCGTTTCCTAGATAATTTTCAAAGAACTGCCAAAGGGACCGCATCGTCTTCTCCTGTGGCTCAGTCTTTGACACAACAGATAGGTAAAGAAGTCCTTTCTCCTAAATCGTTACAAAAAGCTATAGACGCCGGAAAACTTGGCCCAAGAAGAGGGCTTTTGGGAAAAGTAACAACGGATTCCACGAAAGGACCGTTAGGTGCCAGAGCGCTAGCCTCTATTGATGAGGGGGTTACTAAGTTTGGGGAGTTTGGTCGAACTAGATTTCCAACTTATGCTACCCTAGAAACGCTTGCCGCGGGGGGAGCGGGCACCGCGGCCTATGTCGCAGAAGAAATGTATCCGGGAGACGATTTAGTTAGGTTTGGTTTTGAGTTTGCAGGTGCCGGTGCAGTTCCTTTTTCTGTACAGGCCGGTATAAAATATGCTCCTCAACTACTTTTAGGTCCAATCAGGGTAGCTCGTAAGTATTTGACTGGACAAGCCAGAGAGGAATTTGACGCGAAGATATTAAACATTGCGGGTTCCAGAATATATGACGCGCTTATGGAGGCCCCCAATAAACCCGGATTCGCAGAACTACCTGAATTAAATGATCAGCAATTTGAATTACTGATTAGAGCTCTTGGAGACAGCCTTGTTGATGAAACGGGCCAACCCTTACGTGATTTTTCAAAAGAAGCTATTAAAAAATCGGATGTGGGGCCCGAGTTTGCTACTGAGTTTGGCGTGATTAGTGCTCAACTTGCCGCAAAAAATAATCCTTTTTCAAGGGTTGTAAACAGGATTGAACAGGAATTAGAACGCGCAGGTAACGAGCTATCAGTATCCAGCAAAAAAGGTCGAGAAGCGTATATGCAGGGCGCGAAACGAGTTATTGAAGAAGCTCGTAGAGATGGTAGCACGGAGGCTTTGTCTTTGGCGGCGGCTCTACAAGAAAACTTATTCAATGTAAATATTACCGACAACTTAAACGCCGCAATATCTAATTTAAACAAGGCGGTTAAACAAGTAACAAAAGGGGATCCTACCGTAGATACGGACAGTATGCGGCTGGCCGAAAGAGTTTACGACATAATACAAAATCAGTTTAAAGTGTCTGGGGAGCGGGCGCAACGCCTTTGGAACAATGTTGATGGAGATGTCGAGATAAGACAGTTCTTTTCACGAGACGGGCAAGAAATAAATAAACCTAACCTCTTGTCTATTTTTGACCAAGATAACATGAAAGGCGGCTTAAAGTTTAAGTCTCAGGCAGCGGAAGACCGTTTTTGGAACTCTATGGGTCGCGGCATGAAAGCAGATTATGACGCTATTCGTAATTATTATAAACAAGACGCGGATGCTCCGGAATTAACCGACTTTTTTCAAGAAAGATTTGATGAGCTAAAGACTAGAATAAGTGATTTAAGTGGCCCAGAGCGGCTTCGTGAAATAAGAGATGCCGCGGAAAGAACAGCAAATGCTGTTTTCCCCCAAAAAATAGAACCCGGAAGTGATCACGGCAATTACATGAAAGCTTTAGAGCGGCTTTCTGAAAACGTAAGCGGTCCGGAGGTAGAGTTTCCTGTTACAACGGGCCGATTAGTTGAAATGAGATCCATTGCATTGGAAACTGCTCGGGAGTTAAGACAAAACGGTAAAATACAGACCGCAAAAAATGTGGACTTTTTTGCCGACTCTATCTTAGACGACTTGGTAAACAATCCAAATTTTTCTAACGAAGCTTACAATGTGGCTAGAGCATACACTAAAGCTCAAAAAGATGTTTTTCTCCGAAGCTTCCTTGGGGACTTGCAACAAACGACCAAAAGAGGCGACCGGCGTCTGTCTGTGGGTGCTCTTATAGATAAAATAAAAGGTGCAGGAAGTATGCCCGAGTATCAAAGGCTTGTGGAAATCCAAGAAATAGGAAACTTTGCTCTTAGGCAAAATTTAGAAGGGGCCGGGGACACCGTTTTAACTATTCACGAGTCTTTAGAAAACGTGGTTCGCGATGCTATGAAGCAGGTTGTTGATATCAAAGAAGTTATCGACCCTGTAACAAATAAACCTATTAGAACGATGCAGGTAAACCCAACTAAATTAGCCAATTACAAAAAACAACCTAACACACAGGAGGTTTTTCGTGTTTTTCCACAGCTTGCTACAGATTTAGCTAGCGCACAAAAAGCGCAGGATATGTTTGATCAGTTGGGTAGAGATTTAAAAGCCCTGAAACCGACCCCTGAAACTAAAGCTTTTCAAGCGGTGTTACTAAACGAAAGCCCAACAAAGGCCGTCACTACAGCTTTAAACAGCGGTAAGCCAAAAGCCGCTATGGATGAGCTTTTGTCTCTAACTAGGACACCAAATGTTATAAATCCTGAAACAGGGGATGTGTTTAGCCCACAGCAGATAGCCGAAGGGCTGCGAATTGCCATTTTAGATCACGCAACTACGCTATCGGGAAATACTGGTCTTAAATTTGACCCAAAAACAATGTACGACGTGTTGTTTTCTACGGTAAAGGGATCTAGGCCGGGAGATAACATGAAGTTATCTACCTTTTTGCTAGATAACGAACTTATGACAAAAGAACATTTAAGCTCTATTCAAAAAGCTCTGAAAGAAATGATTAACGTGGAAGATGCGTTTGCTCGTGGTGATGTTGAAGATGTAATATTCGACAAACCAACGGGGGCCAAGATGTTTCAAACCAGAATGATTGGTGCAACTCTTGGTCAAGGTGCTCAAAATCAATTTAACAAGATACTCAAAAAATTTAACATTGATATTGGCGGCGGCATTGGCGGCGGCATGGTTGCCGCGCGAGAAGGTTCGCAACAAGCTCAAAATCTTTTATTTAGAATGCCAGAAGCGGCTCGTATCAGAGCCATGACCGAAATACTAAATAATCCTAGAGCTTTAGCTTTGATGTTGATGGAGCAACGCACGTCAGCCCAGCAAAAAAGCGCCACAAACAAAATAAACGAGCTCCTTGTTGGCGGTGGCTTAAACTTTATATCCAGAAGAGCGCCATATGCAGAACGGGCAATTTCTGGAGAAATTGAAGAATCCGGAGCAGGGACAACTGAACAACCACCGGTAGGTCCGGTAAGCTCTGTCGCACCAACAGCTATGCCTGCACCGCAACCAGTTCCGACGCCTGCGGCACAACCCACAACCGCTATGGCGTCGGCTGCTCCTGTCCAACCACAACCCCCTGCGCCTCCTCCCGTGGCTAGCGGGCCTGTGGACAGGAGCCGTTATGCCGCCCTGTTCCCCGGTGACATTGCATCTAGCATGATCCGGCAGAACCAAGGCATCGGGAGCCTCATGGGATGATCGACGACGTAATAGCCCTAATGCTTAAATCCGATCTGCACAGAGACTGGTACGTCCACGATCTGGAGCGCTTGGTCACGCCCGCCATAGAAGCCAAGAAAATGAGCGTAGTGTACGAGGATAAACTTACAAGCAAAACGGCCATGTTCCCGCGGCCCACGGGCCTATTCTCCCATGCTTTTTTGACGGAAGAAGCCTCAGAGGGTTATGAAAACGGCACACGTAAGTTGCAGCCAGAAGACTGGTTTTACGGACCGCGTCATGGTAAGCTCTATGTCATAGACTTCATAGCGCCGTATCAGAACGCTCTTAAAATAGGTAGATTTGCACAACAGGAACTGACGGGCCGTTACATTGAAGTCTATCCATACGATGGAGCGACGTTTTTGCGTCAGATGAATGGTAAGAAAAAAGGGTACGCTACTGGCGTACAGGAAGACATCGTAGGACGGAGACATAGCTGTGTATAAAAAGCGTTGGTATGACGGCCTCAATGACATTTATGAGGGCAAAAACGAGTTTGAAATTAAGTTTGGCTGTTTTGGTGGTGACGGTGGGTCCGGCGGCGGAAGTAAAAGTGCGGAAGAGTCTCCTCCAGATAAGGCAGAAGTGTTGGGTCAAGTGAACACTGCCGCGCAGCAATCAATGGCCTCAAAAGCAGAAATACAAGATTTTCAAAATAAAGTAGCTGCCGGTCTTTTTAATAGTCCACCTGCTGCCGCTCCACCTTCTGCCGCTCCACCTTCTGCGGCACAATTAGCTAGTTATGGGCCTACTTCTTCGACCGAACAAAACGTATCGGGGTTATCGGGACTGTCTGGTCTTTCCGGGTTTAATAATACGACAGCAGGGGTAAATACAAGTTCTCCAACAAACACTCAAGATGTTACGGCACAAGCTACTGATATTAGCAATCCACTGGGTGTTAACATAGGTGGGTTTAATGTTGCGCCGGGTATGGTGGGGAACGCGCCGGGTTTAATCGGGACTATAGAGTTCGCTCAAGGTGGTGCTGTAAATCAAGGCATTGGAAGCGTGTTCCCTTATCCCAGACGGCGCTAAACCAGCCACGCCCTAACCTCCTCTCCAAGCACTTTACCGGCTAAGTCAATCTTACCGCGCAGCGCTTCTAGTATTTTTTCGTCAATGGTTCCCGGTGACACAAGATCAATATAAGTGACTTTATTTTTCTGACCAATACGGTGCGCCCTGTCTTCCGACTGTAGGCGTATTTCCAAATCATAGCTGTTGCTATAATATATCATTGTGTTAGCCGCGGTCAGGGTGATCCCGTAGCCCCCTGTCCGCGGTTGACCGACAAAGAAACGAAGCGGGCTGTCTTTGTCCTGAAACTTGTTGACAATCTCCTGCCGATCATCTTGCGGTGTAGCTCCGTAATAGGTTGCGACCGCTTCGGGCCCAAAGCGGTCGCGCAGGGCCTGAGATATCTGTTGAATGTCGTGTGTATACGACGCCCAAATGATAGCTTTTCCCTGTAACTCATCTGTTATCTCTAACAATTCCTTCAGCCGGTTGTTATCCAGCGCCTGTATTTCCCCTTCGTCGGGCTGCAAAAAACCGCAACATATCTGTTGAAGGCGCATAATCTGCGTCAAAACACTGGTCGTAGTGGCAAGTTTCCCAATTTCTAGTTCGGCTAACGCCAGTTTTTTCATCTGTTTATAAACACGTGTTTGCTCTTCAGTTAGTTCAACATCACGCCGGATATACATCTTGTCTGGAAGGTCAAGGCAGTGCTCTTTCAGAACACGGTTGCTAAACAAGTCCAGCTTTAGGTTAAGCTCATCAAGCCTTCTATAGCCTACAATTTCTTGAAAAGCGCGGGACCCCATACTTCTTTTTTGCACCAGAGCATAACGGTTTTGAAAAGAATAGTAGCTGTTGAAACCTAAAGCGTTTGCCGACAAGAACGCACACTGGCTGAACAAATCCATTGGGGATTTAGTGATAGGAGACCCCGTCAAGATACGCTTATATAATGCCTCTTTAGACAGCATCATCACATTCTTTGTACGATTGGCCTTGCGATTTTTAATCGTCGTGCTCTCATCCACAATCATTATGTTAGCCGGGTTTTTACAAAGAAAAGCATACGCAGCTTTTGTGCCCCGCGGCGTAGAAAGAGCTTCGATATTCATTACAAA
>Ga0208899_1000278_pt1 | contig 35591 bp, 46 predicted proteins | sample VirMetDEL_Nov_24_FD_184518 | JGI IMG/M metagenome (GOLD analysis project Ga0208899, IMG submission 184518) | Aqueous microbial communities from the Delaware River and Bay under freshwater to marine salinity gradient to study organic matter... | ecosystem: Environmental > Aquatic > Marine >... | reverse complement strand
CCAACCCAATGCCGGCGAAATTCATGTGTGTTGCGATACCTAATAGCAGATAGGCGTCGTGCCCGGAGACCTGTATGTCCACCGCGATGCCGCGCGTGTGCGCGCCCGTCTTGCCGGGCTTCTTTGCTTCGACCGGGTGCTCGGGGCTGCGATACCCGGACGTGATGCGAATCGGCTTGCCGTACTCGTCGCGCAACTTTTGCAGCCGGTCGATAAATACAGGATCAACTGAGCACGTCCCAGTGTGCCGGCAGGCCACCTCTCTCCAGCCAATATTCGGCCAACGCTCGTTGTCCCAATTCTCTTCTGTGTATTCGATTTGTGCCATCTATCTACCTCTCTGTCCTATACCTACATAATCTCTCCATTTGCAAAAAGCGCAACATAATATTATTTATATGACATATATAAAACGCTATGTAAACTACTCACCCATAAAATTATTGAGTCAATTGATATGATTTGCTTTTTTGTATAAATTACAACACAAAAAAGGAACATACTGTTTGACCACTGAACATTCGGGCAGTATATTACGAAGGGTCTCGCTCCCAGCGCAATATGTCCCCGGGCTGGCAATTAAGCACCTCGCAGATCGTGTCGATCATGCGCAGGTTCGGCGCGGTATGTCCGTTTTGCCACCGTGAAAACGACATATTGTTGATCCCGGCCCGCAGGCAAAACTGGCGGTCCGATGGAATGTCGTGCTGGGCGCACAACACTTTAAACTCCCGACGTTTTAGTTTTATCATATGTCTATAATACTCTTTAGGTTACGTTCTGTCAATGTATTTGTGTATTTTTATGCTTGACTATATATCTCTTTAATACTACATTAGAGTATAAATAAATACCGCAGGTTGGCCTCACTCGCCAAAGCTAAACCAACCTACGGCTCACTTAAACCTAATCACGTAGATCAGGTCTATGTCAAAAATACATAAAAGCAACTCAAAAGTCTACATATATAGATTATTGATACTGCTTTTTTCTGCGTATTTTGCACATCTGGCCGTCTCCGTGGTTACTAAACTAACGGAGGTATGCCCGTGAGTGCGGCACAGCTATCCCCCCAACCTCATTGGAAGCTCTTTACAAAAAACGGCCAATGGCACAAGGCATTTCGCCCCTGCTCTAACTGTAGCGGCACGATGTCCCTTTGCGGCACGAAGGCTTTCTCGTATTACGCCTGCCCAGATTGCGGTGACGCATTAGACACTCGTCTTGCCGAGGAGTCGTCCGATGCGCAATAGCCCGTCTACTGTAGAGATTTCACAAGCCCTCGCCCGTTTCCAGAGCGCCTGCACGGGCGCTGTGAAGGACGGCACAAACCCCCACTTCAAGTCCAAATACGCGTCGCTCGACGCGATCTGGGCTGCTATACGCGAACCCCTCACCACGAACGGACTGTCGGTCACCCAGATGGGTGACTGGCAGGACGGGACCGAGCTGCTGGTCACTACCATCTGGCATGTGTCGGGTGAGTTTATCAGCGGCGTGCAGCCCGTCAATTTTGAGACGACGGGCCGGCGCAACGGCAGTCAGGAGCACGGGTCTGCCATGACCTACCTGCGCAGGTACGCTATCGCGGCTGCGCTGGGCATCGCGTCGCAGGACGACGACGACGCCGAGTCTTCCGTCGCGCCACAAAACAAAAAGGCAGCGCCAGCAAAGAAAGCGCCCGCCCCTACCCCATCCGACCAACAGCAGGTCAAAAACTTTGTAGACCACGTATGCGCAATGGAGCCACCCGGATATATCATCGGAGCTGCCTGCGAAGCCGTGGGTGCGGACTCGTTAGAAACCGTCCCAGCAGACAAGCGCCGGGAGGTCATCGCAGACATCAAGATGCTTATAGCTGACAACATAGGAGACAAATCATGAACGACGTGCATCTATCCGGTAAGGTGGACCGTGCCCAGTATCGCACGGTTGGCGCAGACAACATACCCCTGCTCACGTGGACGACGGTCGTTGAGCGGTCGTACAAAGGGCGCGACGGGCAGACGAGGGTCAGTTCGCAGTACATCAAATGCTGCGCGTGGAGAAAGGTCGCAGAGGACAACCAGCGGCTCAGGGACGGACTCCTCGTGACGTGTAGAGGGTCGATCAACAACCGCAGCTATCAGAAGGACGACGGCACAACAGCCTACATCACAGAAGTCGTCTGCACGGATGTAAACATGGAAAACCACGACAACGACACGGTAGCCTACAACCCGGCTGCAGACTACGGAGACGACCTACCCTTTTAAACCAGTCGTGCGTCCGGGGCTGGGGCTCCCGGGAGCCTATAAGGGGATGCGATAATCGCATTGGCCTCGGACGCACGCACCAACACACGGTCGCCAGCCTGCTGACAATAGGGCTGGCCCACCGGCAGACATAGGCGCAGTAAGGTTCCCGGAGTGCATCCGGGCAGGGGCAGCGCACACACAAACAGCCCAATGTCACACGTAAGCGCGTCGCGTGATAATTGACGCGCATCCCGACGGGTGGACGTAGTCGAACAGACAATCTCCACAGCAGTCCGTCACACTGGCGAGATCGGCCAGAGGACAACGGATCGGATCACTGTAGATAGATGGTTCGGAATTGGTGATAGGGTTATCCCTAACAGGCAGAGGGCACACAGGGGGGAATAAAGATGTCTTTAAAGAGGCGTGTCGCATTGCACACGGTCATACCCACGGCAAACGAAATGATCAACATAGAGCGCAGGAACAAATACCTCGCGGCGAAACTGAAAGCGACCACGGAGCGCGATCTGATACGAGAGATGATCGCCTTCTTTACTACTAAACACGAGGAGACGCAGTACCCCGTACACATGACGTACACGTGGCATCGCAAAAACAAGCGCACGGACCCCAGCAACGTAGCGTGGGGTACGAAATACATAGAGGACGCACTGCAGCGCGCGGGCGTGCTACGCAATGACGGTCCACGCGAGATCGCGTCGATCACCCACCAGTACGTCTACGATGCGGACGAAAACTACGTCGAGGTCGAGTGGTGCAGCGAGCCCTCGTAGTCTCCCACAGCGGACAGACGCCCCGCACCGTCTACATGCGACAGCGCCCAGACGGGCAGGTCGAGTGGCAGTGCGATTGTGAAGGATTTGGATACAGAGACACATGCCGGCACGTCAACATCGTCGCAGACGCTACGCGCGCCGGGCTACTAACAATGGAGCAGATTGATGATCACCTGTACGACTAAAGAGGAACTACGCGATGCACTCAACAGCTTTGACATCCCAGCCGTCACCCGAGACATGGTCTACGACAACGTCGTCCTCGGACGCACTTACACTCCCGGACGCGGGAAACGGAACCAGCGCGCCTATAGCGAGCACATCCCCGGACACGGAGACGTCCAGATCGCTGGACAACTCTACAGCGAAATGTCAGCCGCTGCGGTGGAGCGGAGCAGATCTGTTGACCTACGAGACACTGTTAGCCGATCTGCACAGCGAAATATCGCGCGAAACCACGAACGCTACGGAGTGGCAGTCAGCGACGCTACCCACGCTGCACTTCGCATTGCAGAGGCTTTTGAAGGAGACCTCGCTGCTTACGGACGAGCAATGGCTGCAGAGCTGGTCGCTGTGTATGCATCTGTGCAGAGAGATGCTGTTGTCGCTGCAGAGAGAGCGCGCGGAGATAGAGAGCAGGGAGACGTATCAGGCGCAGCAGATAGAGTATCTCGAAATAGACGGACCACCTCCCCACTCCGCGCCTCCGGCGTTGCTGAAGAGTATGACAGCGGCGCGGTACGCTTACACCGCAAAGAGCAAGAAATGGCGCGCCGTCAGGACGCCCGAATCTGAAGCCATCGCACGCGAGATGGCGATACAGCAGAAGTTATTATGACAGACATCAGCTATCGACTCACGATCACCCCACCGCTGTCCAGAGAAGAAGAGCAGACATGTCTATGTCGCGCGCAGTATTACAACGACGAAAATGCGCTGGAACGACTGGTCACCAGTAACTACGCGTACATGGTCGGGCGCACGAAACAGATATTTGCCACAAGCAATAGCGAACACAGCGATGCGCTGTTGAGCAGCGCAGTGTTCGGCATGTTGATTGCAATTAACAAGTTTGATCTGCAGCTCATTCCGGACGTGCGTTTGCGCTCGTATGCTACACATTGGATCGACCGCTACATCAGATTCGGAATTATTGAGCTGACGTGGTCGCGTTACCCTCGACTGCCCAGCAACGTGCGTCGCCTGTTTGAGACATACAAAACACTCCGCAAACGGCACGAGCATACCACTGGACGTGTCGCACACCACCGGGAAATCTTAGTCGATACTGACCTGCAAAAATACGAGGACGTGTTCCACCTCTACGTAGACCCTATTGCTCTATCTCTCGACACTCCCACGGCGCACGACGACGACGACGACGGGTACCTACACGAGCGCATAGCCGGCGACATACCCGACGTAGACGGCATGCTGCGCTCTATAGACAGCGAATCAGCACTTTCAACCATCAAACAAAAACTGGCCGACATGCCAGCACAAATGCGCGAGATCTTAGAGCAATCATACGGCATTACATGCCCAGAGAAAACGCTGACAGAGATTGCCCGCAACAACAATATGTCCCGCGAACGAGCACGACAACTACGAGAGCGAGGACTGAGGAGCTTAAAACGAAATGGTATTGAACTTTCCACACGATGACCCATACAGCGCACTGTCTGCCGCAGTGATAAGACAAGCTGCCCACGACATGCAAAAATCCATCAAACACTGGAACCACGACGACGAAAAAATACGGGACGCGGCACGCGCTACCTACGCTGAATGCCGCCGATTCTTGCTGTCCGTTGACAGCCCCTACCACTCTATGCTCAAACTCGACAACGACGTGTATACACGCATCGTGGAGCAGGTCGAACACAGTGCTGGATTGCACAACTGAGGTAGGGCGGCAGTATCTGGCGCACGAGGACGAGACCGCCCGGCGCGTAGGATTCAAGCTGCGCTGCCAGCCAGTCAAGCTGGGCGGGCTGGCTACCACGGTCGACCGAGCCTTCATACGAGACGGCCATATCGTCGGACTGGCTGAAATCAAAACGCGCGGCATGAGCGTGCAGGAGTTGCGCGGGTTTGGGTCGTATCTCGTGACGGCTAAAAAATTACAGGACGGCATGGATCTGGCGCGCGCGCTCGGCGTGCCTTACGTGCTGATCGTGAGGACGCTCAAGGATGACGCGGTGGTCTGCTGGACCATCTCGGACAAAACCGGACGTCAGTTAGTGCAATGGGAGACAAACAATACCGTGACGCAGGCAGGCTGTAACGGCGGCACGGCATACAGGACCAATGCATATATTCCATTAACCCATATGAGGCTATTGTAACATGGCAAAAAAACAGAAATGGTATACAGCACAAGAAGCAGCCGACTACCTCGGACTGACAGTGCAGCACGTGCGCCGACTCTGCCGGCAGCGGCAGATAGCACACAGAAGGCTAAAGGGTTATCAATTTACTCGGGACATGTTGGACGCGTTCCTACGTTCGCGCACAGTGTTTCAGCCACGGCATCCCGACCCGATGAAGGTGCGGAGAGGACGGCCACTGGATGCGGATCGGGGGCGATAGCTATGGATAGGCTTTTAATAAAGTGGAAATGGACGAATCAGGAGCTGCCACCATCTCAATACCCTGTTTTATTCTATACTCGGATTTTAGGTATGCTGTTTGTTGGTATGTTGGACTATGATCCACAAGCTGAATTAACGGACGATGAAAAATTACGAACGCTAATGGTGACTGGCCCATTGCCGGGTAACAGAGGTGATATAGATGGCGATCATCTGCCCGATTTATGGACTGAACTACCTGAAAGACCGATTGAGATGTTTTAAATATGCCACCATTGTATCCTGATAGAAAACCTATACCAGACACCGTAAAGCGCGCCGTCAGAGAGCGCGCTGGCAACTGCTGTGAGGAATGCGGTGACGATGGTAGATTAGAGTTTCACCACCTCACATATCTGTATACAAATTCTAACTACCACCGGGATTGGTTTGGGTTAATATTTGGTGCAGAAAACCCTGACGATTTAATGTTGTTATGTAGGCAGTGTCACCACCAGCAACACAGAGATTCTAATGGTTATTTTTGGGCAGACCCAGACGATCACCCAGAAAGGAACATTGCGTAACATTATGTATTACAACATCTTAGCTGTATTACCTGTTATAGTTAGTATGGGATCAGATTAAGTTAAACTGATTAATCTGCAGCAATCACATCTCTTGCAATAAGTTACGCGCTTTCTACACAGCAGTCCACACTACCCCGTTAAATTATTAGCTACAGCTTATAAATAGTTACAAGATTCTTGTTGACAGTATAGTATTTTGATGCTATATTAGTATCAGTTAGTTAATACATCGCTCGCCAACAGGAGATGCACAATGGCTACTGTAAACGAAAAAATTAATTTTCCGGTCAAACCGCTCTGCAAGACTAAATATTTGTGTATAGTCAAAAAATATGAAGGTAAAATGCCAAACTATCAACTTCAGATTGCCCTTGTGGGTGCGGGCATTTATTCGCCACAAAAAAATAAAGTTTATGTTGATTTTTCGCAGTCTGAAAAGTATCAAGACGTAAAAGATTGGTTGCAAAGAAATGGATACGAAGCGGTAAAAAATGGCCCACGCGATTGGGCGAATGAACCAGTGATTTACGGCAAACATTCCGACAACTAACACACTACCAACCGGCGGGGCTTCCGGCCCCGCCACCACCCACTCACTCGCCGAGGAAACATGCAAATACATATCAAGTTAGAAGCAGACACGATTGAAGAAGTCCTACAGCAGAAAGAAGACTACCTACACAACTACCACCCTGCCGGCTACAGCACGTCTATTGGCAAGCCCGTCGAAGAAGACGGCAAGTGGATCTGCCGTGGTTATCGCTTTTCATCCTGCGATTAAGGAGCTTTGTAATGATAAAGTCTATGTTCCACAATAATGACGACTCTGCTCTCACGGCTGCTCACGGCATAGAAAATGACCCAATGGTAGAAGACCGAGAGACGGTCGTCATCTATCGCTCTGAGCGAAACTTAAACGGCAGTGTAAGCAAATTACGTTACTCGGTTGGGCGAGTGCGTAAAGCAAAATGGGCAAACTGTCGCATTTATTGCGCTCTATCAAAGCATAAAACTATTGCGGCTGCTATCGCGGCTGCAAAGAAATTAGATAAGGAGAGCGCATAATGAGAAAAATAATTAAGCCTACGGGCTATGTTAGAGACCTATGCAACCTCAAACAGGGGTCAACAATTTTTGGCAAAGGTTGTTATGCCGAAACTTATCTAATCTGCGATTCGCTTGATGAAAATGCACCGGCGTTTGCTGTCTTTAACGGGCATATATCAGAAGAGCAATTGAAACGAATTAGCGAAATATTAAACACTGATGAACTGGAGAGCGCACAATGACCGATCCTAATATCACCGAAGAACAAGCCGAAATTTTTGGAGAATTTTTAGACAGCCTGTCAGCGGAAGAGAAGAAAAAATACACCCGTCTTTATAGGGCCAGAAATAAACCACGGTTTGAGGATTATTTGATTGAATTCTTATCGGAAACAGATACAACAGAAATTCGTCGAAAACTGACGGGTAAAATGTTGCCGAGTTACTCATAACCGAGGAAAGAAGGAAATGACGCGCTCAGATCAAGAAAAAAGAGCATTGGATTTTTTAACAACGCAACCCTTTTTTAACGGGTTGACAGAAGAACAGCGTAGCGAACTTGTAAACATATTAACTGCTCCAGAGCGGTATAATCGCTTTAAGAAATTTGCATACGAAACGCTCAATCAAGAATAACCGAGTCGTGATTCCACAATAAACATTTCGGGGGTATGAGGATTAAACGCATCGAAAATCCTTATACCCCCTTCTTCTGTTTGTCTGGCAGGCTATTTGCTATCTTCCTCGATATAGAGCGCCAGCAATGCCACCTGCGTATCAACCAACCGTTTTAACTGCATCCTCAGAAACAGCCTCTCTTCCGCATCCACCGGGTTCCACTGTATCAATGCCAGCACCGTATTACTCAGCGTCTGGCTGTATACGCCAGTGTCGTCCGATCCGACATACTGCGGCTCCAGTGGGCCAATAATGACCTCGCCTTCTTCCTCCTCTTCCCGACTACTCATTGGGCGCGCCTCGGGCTCAACTGCACTTTATTTGCGCAACCGGCTTGTAGGCTAATATCTACCCACCAACCCCCTTTCGGGCGCGGGCTTTTGCCCGTCTCGTGCCACCAGCCGCTGCCGTCGCCGGCAAACTCGTCTTTGTAGGTGGGCGTCTGTATGTGCCATTGGGTATCCTCGTAGGGCATCCCGTGCGACGACATGCGCTCCCGGCGCACCTCCATTACATAGGACTCGTGGATATGCCCACTGACCACACAGTCTGCGTCAGGCCATTGCACAGCGCGCCTGTTGACGTTTAACGCGCCTCTGGTCACTACACCCCCACCATACCCGTGCGTATACGTAATGCGAGCAGGAGCGACCTGATGCTTATTTCGACGCCCTTCTGGGCGCACGAATATCCAGCCGCTGTAGCCCATCTGGTGAATGCTTGCGCCTGTGCGCTGGTGCAGGTCGCGTATGCACGCAGAGATGAGATTGAATTCTGCATAGCGCAGGATGGACGTTTCATGGTTGCCCTCAGCCCAGCCCTGTATGATATGTGCGTATGGGGTTAAAAACTCGCAGGTCTCTTCTACGAGCGCATTGAGATAGTCCGCACGTTTTAGCTCTGGGCGCAGCGCAGCTTTACTGGAGCGCTTATCGGATCTGCCCTGCATACCGTCGAACCAATCACCGATTATGTAAACCGGCGCATCTATCTTTAGCGCCTCATCCAGATGGCGCTTGAGCATGGCCCGGTCGCAATGTGTAGAGTCGAAGTGCTGGTCACTGGTTAGTAGTATAGGATGCGACCAGTCTTTGCCGGCCATCTTTATACGGGTGTGAATTGTCTTTGGCGACAGCCGCTCGGTCTTAATGACCACGCTCCAACTCCCGCTTTGCGTATTCCAGCGCCCCCACGTATTTGTCGAGTTTTGTTTCGATGCGCTGCACGCTACTCTCTACAGCACTCATAGAAGCGTCTACGCGCGCTTCTAACGCTGTCAACCGCTCTGAGTGAGACAATACCGCCGAGAATAGCCACGCGCAGGACGCGAGGATGCAGCCCGTCAGGATGGATTGCATGTCAAATCTCATCCGAGTGCCCTGTCCATTGCGTCCTTAGCTTCGACGCATTCCCTGACGGTGCGCTGGACGTGATATAAAATGTCTTGCGTTTCTTCCAGCGTGATGTTGCCATCAGCCTGTGCCGCATTGTATTTCTCTGCCAGCCCCTGAACGGCACTAAACGCCTCACGCAACTCTAACCACGCAGTGCGCGCCTGTCCCATCTTCCGCGCCCTACGCACCACCGCAGCCCCCAGCCCAACCGCACCCGTAATACCGGCCATTGCCGGTCCTAAATCTACCATTCACATCCTTTATCGTTACTGGAAGCGGGGCCGGGAGTCGAACCCGGAGCAGTTGGGAATGAACCAACGATGTTTCCGTTACACCACCCCGCGTCCCGTTACTCAGCCGGCTCTTCACCCTCTTCAACTGGGGGTGGCCCGTTGAGCGCAAACTCTACGCCCTTAATGGCTCCCGTCAGCTCGCGCAACATGGGGTCGCCGTTGACTACCTGCGCCATACGCTCGTCGCGCTGCTTCTCCAGATCAGCTTTGATTGTTTCTAACTGCTCGGTCGTTGCTCCTGCTACTGCGCCATTCACTGACATATTCCCTCTGTTTGTTTTGGGGTTACCATTTGGTCCGGTGCGACCAATACTTTGCTGAAAATTTGTCTGGCTTCTTCGGGCCTTGCGCGTTGTGGCGCGCGTAGTAGCTGCGCCGGCGCGCTTTTTCTTTTTCACTTTTCGGATTTTTGCCTGCTCCTTTTACGCCCTGCTGACCAAACCGTACTAGCTTTGTCGAACCATCTGCTTTACGTGCGACCACAGCGTGAGACTTAGTTTTATGCCCGCGTGTGCGGACGGGCTTGTTGTATGCAGACGCTCCAATCCGAGCCAGCTTCGGGTCTTTCTTTTTTGGCATTAACGACCGCGTCCTTTTGCCTTTGGTTTAGCCTTGCGCTTCTTCCGGGCCTTTGCTGCTGCTTTCATGCCTGCACTCGTGTACGGATATTTCTTACCACCTACGTTTGGCATCGTCGCCTCCTATTTGCATACGTGATCCCGCATTTGCATTCGCAGGGCGTCTAATTCCTTCTCTATATATAATAGTCTCTGATTTTGTGTTTGGTCGGTTGGGAGCCCGCCCAACTCTCCACGAGGCCATAGTGTAGCAAATTCCGTGTTCGCGTCTGTATCCTTCCGCAGCAGCATGAGGTCCACTTCTACAGCCGTGCGCTGCTTTTCCAGCTCGGCCAGCCGGCGTCCCTGCTCCTTTATTTCTGTCTGTTGCTCGGCTACTTCCTCGACTGCGCGTGACAGCTTTTGTTGGCTCTCAAAAATGGCACTGATCTGATCCCACCCTACATACAAAGCAACCCCGCCCGCCAGCAACATGATTAGAAGTATGCCGGCTTCTTTAGACAGCTTCTCGACCGCGCCTTCTGTATCCAGTGCGTCTGTCATTTACCACCACCTGCAGTGCTTGAAATCACATCGTCACCGCGCTTAACTGTTACATTGCCACCCTCCACATCTACGCTCATAGGCGGCTCCGCTTTATCGAGGCGGTCGAGCTTTTCAATCAGCTTGTTGATGACCGCGAACTCCGGTTTCTCTTCTTTGGGCGCTGCTCCAGATATGTTACTAAGCATAGAGATCAACGCTGTTAGTGATGATCCCAACAGCCCCATCACAGCCGCTATTTTCGCCTCTTCCAGATACAGGCTGGCTACTACGCCGATCACCACAATGGATGTGATGTAGGGTAGCCCGTGCTTGCCGATACTTTTCCCAGCTACATCTTTGGCGGTCGATTGCGCTTCTAACCGCTGTAGCTCTGCGCGTATCTCTGCTTTGTAATAATCGAGACTGCGCTTCTCTTCGTCCGTCATTGACCCTCACCAAAATAAAATCCCAACACTGTCCCGTAGATACCGATCAGCACTGTTGCGTCGATCTGGTTAGTCACCACCGTCTCGTAGACAACCAACCCCGTAAGCGAAATGCCAATCAGCTGGCGTATCGCCTGTTTGCTCACCCAACTTGCGCGACCGTTGCTGCCGCTCTTGTGCTGCGTAGGAGCAGACCCCTGCGGCATCACCTCACTCATTACTCAGCACTGGCCCACGGAGCGGACATTTCTCTCGACGCGACTGATCGCGCCTGTAACTGCGCCTCCAGACCTCCCTTCTGCTGTTCGTGCCACGCGCTGAACTGATCCACTGCGTGTTGCGGTAGACCTGTTAGCGCGTCCAGAGCAACAAAGTCAGCAGCGGTTACATCGCTCAGATCAATGGACACCCACGGATCAGTGGAAGCCGTAGCAACTACGTTGCCATCATCATCTAATTGTTGGCAGGTGGCGATACACACTGCCGATTCGATAACGTCAGTCTGCGTGCTGCCGTCACCCAGTTGTTTTGAGGGTGAGATTCTAAGTCTATTAGTGATGGTCAAATCATGGCTGTACATGGGCATTGTCTATTCTCCTTATGCCGCTTCTAATGCAGCTACTTTGGTTTCAAGGGTTTCGATTTTTGTGATTGCTTCTTGCAGTGCGGCTGTTAGCAACGGTACCAGCTTGCTCTGGTCGATGCCTTGATACTCTGGGTTGCCCTCATCGTCCACAGCATCTTTCTCGCCAGTAATAGCTTCTGGCACAATGTCAGACACCTCATGCGCCACAAACCCGTCAACTGTTTGATCAGCGTTTGATATGAAATTAAAACGTGAGGGTTTGAGCGATTTGATGCGCGTGATGCCGTCTGTGATGCCTACTACATTTTCTTTCAAACGGTAGTCAGAGGTGGTGTTATAGGAAGTTGTAGACGCAGTAACGCTGATCGTTCCGACTTCCGTGTTCGCTTGTCTAAAAGCCGCAATAGTCCCTGTTGTTGACGGCCTATTTAACAGCAAACAATCGGAATCTCTAACAAAGGTGGCAGCGCCAGTAGAAGATATACTCGCGCCCGCAGTAGCGGCTGAGGTAGTTGTTTTACCCACAAGCAGATTGCCAGACGAGTCGAGATACATTTTGTTCGACTGCGCTGTAGCAAAGGCCATTTGATCAGTGCTGTGCGTGTAGAATATGCGCCCTGCCCACGCAGTTGCATCGCTGAACAGAATCCCAGAATCCGTCCCTGCGATCTCAATCAATGAGGTGCTGTTTTCCTCGACTGCAAGGTTCGTATTGTTGTCTGGCGTAAACCCACTTAAAGTGCTTTCACGGATATGAGTGCGACACGCTGGCGATTCCGTGCCAATGCCGACGTTATTATTGGCATTGACTAACGTCATAATTGCCGAATTACCGCCATCAATAAATTGCAAATGGTCAGCGGCTCCACCGTAGGAAATTTTGAAACCGTTGCTGTTATTGCCTAATCGGATTGCCGTTGCATTGCCACTACCTGTATTTGTAACTCCTCGTTTTATGTCTAACAGAACGTCTGACACACCCGTAAACGGCGTAGCACCATCGGCCATTAAATTCATCAGACCTGTTGGATTATTGGTTCCCAATCCCAAATAGCCAGACGAGTCTAAAACAAGATGAAGATTACTCCCACCATTGCCATAAACTTGCAAATCGTTGGTGTAAGTTATTTGCGAGGCATACGTCAAATTGTTATACAGTGCCAATCTGGGATTAGCTACACCATTTGCCTCTATTTTCAATTGAGCCAGCGAACCACTTTTATATAGATGTAAAACACTGTCTGGCGAACTCGTATTGATGCCGACGCGATCTGCACTAGCGTCGATATATAGAGTGTCGCCGTCGACGGCGAGGTCTTGCGCTGAATTGATCGTCATAGCCTCAACGCCGCCACCCGTTTTAAATGACATTGTGTTGGTGCTATGATTATATTGGACTTGACCGCTGTAGCGGTCGGTGCCTGTGGTGCCATCAGCAAACGCTAAATAGCCGCTACTACTCGTTCCGCTCGCAATCGTTATAGTAGAGTTTGCACTGGTATTAGCGACTACTAACCTTGCGTCATTATTAAAAGAGTAAGTGCTTGGAGATGATGTGCCTATGCCGACGATGCTGCTGTCCAATTTCATCGCCACAGAACCGTCACTATACCAAAAATGGTCTCCGTTGCCGAAATAATACGACTCGTCTGAGGTTAATGATGAGCCGTTATAAATTCCGCTGTAAGTGGAGTCAGAATAAAATTTAACCTTTGCGGTGTTGCTTCCTATTTCTGCTCCACCGTTGCCAGAGATTAAGCCGCTGAATGTTCCCGTAGTGCCTGTGAGTGCGCCTGTTAAGGTTGCCGTTGTGCCGCTGATCGTGCCGCCTGTGACGTTGCCGCTGATATTTCCCGTGACATCGCCAGTGACGTTACCCGTAAGATTGCCAGTTACGTTCCCTGTCAACGCACCGCTTACGCCACCAGAGGCCGTGATGAGGCCCGTAACGCCCAATGTGCCGCCCATCACTGCATTGCGGCTTAGAAAGAGGTCACGGGGGCGTGTAGCACCACTCGCGCCAATGTCGTAGGTCGCATCCGTGAATATGAGGTTGCTGGTGATGGTGCTGTTGACCGTGAGGGTGTCGGCACTAGAGTCACCAATGGTAGTATTACCGTTGAGCGTTATGCCACCCGTTAGCGTCAGTGTGCCGCCGACACTTACATCGCCGGCAAACGTTGCTGCCTGTGCTGATGATAGCGTTAATGCTGTAGTGCCGTTTGTCCCGAGGGTAAGCGCGTTTGTTGCGTGGTTGTATGTGATAAGACCAACGTCGTTATCGCCAGAATCACCAAACGCAATCTTGCCCGTACTGGAGCCACCCGAAAGGATCGTTATACCTGACGCCGTGCTGTTTTCAAACACAGCCTCGTCTGCATCCGACGCCGCCTGCACTGTGCCGGCAGATCCCGTGTGAACGTGCAACTGCCCGCCGTCTGCCGCAGCCAGTCCGGTTCCAATGACCAGCTCACCCAACACATACGACGCCGTGCTGTCTATGTCGCTATTGTTGATTGTGTGCGTGTATATGTTTTGAAATTCAGCGTTGAGGTCCGCAGCGGTTAGTGTCTCTCCGCTCACCCAACTCTTTAGTGCTGTAAGATTCATTCAGCCTTTTCTCCCACGGTCTTATGATTTATTGGCCGGGCCGTGTGCCGGCTACTCTTCCCTTAATTGTCGCACTCCGACCTGCGAAGTCGTCCGTCCGATCAGTCTCAACATGTCATTAGGAATTGCCTGTTGGGTTTTTGTCTCGCCGAGCATGTAGCGCGCAAGCCCGGGCTTAGTCATAAACTGCGCAATACCCACGTCGGTTACAGCCCGCGCTGCAAGGCGCGCTAACGCATCTCGCGTCTTCCCACCTTCTCTAAACATGCCTGTCAACGCATCGACAATGTCTGACCCATACCCACCTTGAAAATTTACATAACGGGCCGTGTTGCTAAAGTTTGCCATCGACCGCTCGCCCTGCGTCATTTCTTGCAATGCCCTCGCCACGGTGCGCAACTCGTTGTATACATCTGTCCCCAGCAACGCTTCTACTGATCCCGGTCTACTCTTTTCTAACCCATCTAAGTAGTTATTGATATGTTTGCCACTTATGATCCTCTGCAGATCCTGTGGATACATACCCGATTTCATTTGATCTGATGAAATAGACCCAGCTGTTTTTAGGTTTTCAAAGAATGCGTTTATAATTGACGCCCACGCGTCTGCGCCTTCTTTCGTTATCCGCAACCCGGATGGCGTTCCCTGCTGGCCGATACTGATTTTAAAATTAATAATCTCTTCAGGCGTCATGCTCTCAAATACTGTGCGCGCAATCTGACTGCCCTTCTCATCGTTGCTCATTGCCCTGCGCACTGCCCCTGACTCTTTTACCCGAAACAATGACTCCGCAGCGTCTGCCGCTTGACGCCCGAGCGCGTACGCTTGCGGACTGTTTGTGCCGCCACCTTGACGCAGGAACTCCATCTCGGCGTAGTGCATTGAGTCGGCAAGGTTGCGCATTTGTGTTTCAACCTTGTCGTCGAAAAATGGTATAGCCGACCGTCTATTGGAGTTTAACTCTTCGTAAATTTGAGACTTCACTCTCCGCACGTCGTCAAACGTGCGCGCTCCCAACGCCAGCTCCATAGAGCTTGCCAGCTTGTCTATGCCGCGCACGCCTACGTTGCCCTCACGCTTGAACAAGTCTGTATTTTCTATTGCATTCAGCGCGTTATCTATCGCCGTGCGGTCTATTGGTGCAGACCTATCTACGCCGCCTTGCGTAAAGAAGTCTGTATACAACTTATTAATGTCACCTTGCCGTATGTCCGTTGTCGTTTCTATCGCACCGCGTATCCGCTCGCCGGTTTCTATAGCTGCGTCTGCGCTGCTGGCAGTCGGCCCGCCCTTTGAACCCGCTTTTTTCTGCAGATTGCTAATTGCTCTTTGAAACTCCCTAAAAAGCGGCTCGTCTGCTTCGCGCATAATTTCAGTTGTTACTTGATTTGTGCGAGCGACGTTTGCCATGCCTCCTATAAATGGCGACGCGGTCCTGATTTGCGGTGGAGCAACTTTCATCATCTCTGTGCCCGCAGCCTTATCAGCCTGACCCACAAGATCGCGGACTTGCTTCATTGCGCCTGTTTGCGCTTTCTTCGCCGCTGGCCCTTTTAGCAGCGCCGTTACACCCCGCTGCAGTAACTCACCACCCGCTGCAAACGCGCCCTCTAACGCAGTTTGCCCTACGTCATATCCTCGCTCTGATCCTGCTTCCTTTGCCATGCCCTGTCGAAATGCATCTCCACCCACGCCACCTAACACAGTCCCGGTCCCCGGCTTTACGAACGATCCCATAATGCTCGTCACCATTGGGATCGCGTCTCCCAGCATATCGGCGAAGTCGTAAATAGTTATCTCATCCTCATCAAACTTCTTCAATCCTTGTCGCGTATTTACAAACAGCTCGCCATTTTTTATCTGTATGGCTTCGCGCGGCACGCCACGGCTCACTAATATGTCGACCTTACCTTCGGGCTCCGGATCGAGCGATGCCAACATACGATTTTTGAATTGTTTCATTAAGCCACCCAGATTTGCAGTCGCAGTAGGTGGTTCGTTTTGTATGTTTGCAGACGGCAATGCAGGCGCAGTGTATAGTTGGCGATATTGCTGTAGTTGGTTTTTAGCCATTAGTATGGACCTTTTCCGCGACTAATTGCTTCTACTTCATATAGGCTTGTTATCTCACGGTTCATTTGATTTACTAATTCACCCAACGTGTTTCTGAGTTGCTCTGGTTGTGTAAATATTCCCCCTACTAATCCTTCGTAGAAATCCTGCTCGGCTTCGGTTAAGGCTGCTCCAGAGCGATAGCGTGCTACCGTGTCACGGAGGAATCCTAATTGTGTTAGGAAGTTTGCCGCTTCCGGCCCAATCGCTTCTTGCTCGCCTACTAAATAGGCCCGGGCTTTTTTTATAGCTCCCTCACTTCTCCCAAACGCTTCCTGTATTTGCCCTATTGCTTCTGGGTCAGTCAGGGTCTCTATTGCCCTCAAAGCATTCGCACGTATGGTCGTCAACTGCATGAGTTGTTTTTTCTCAGTTGCGCTAAAGTTGTATGCGTCACTTGCTGCATCAATTCGGTCTAAGAATGAACTCAACATATTTTCTGACAGGTCGTAGCCTTGCGCTTGTAATCCTGCCTCTAATGCAAGCACGCCGTCTTCATAATTTGTATTAGTCGCTTGCTTTACTGCACCGTCCAGTATGGCATTAAATTTGTCCCTTATTTGTGCTGCCTGTTCATTGTATCCTGCCACCGCCGATGTAAGCAATTCGGGGGACATCGAACCGCTTTGCTCAACTATTAATTTTTTTGCCTCGTCACCTCTAAGAAATGGGTTTAACGTAGCCACGTTACTCCCAGCATCTGCTGCAATTCGGATACGATTGCTTCCACTAAAACTTGTCCCTCCAGCCGCACGCGCTCTTTGAGCATTTGCATTGATAAGGTTTAGCTGCGCTTGCTGCGTCAGGTCATCCATACGCTGCTGCTGCGCTCCTGCACGGAAAGCAGGTGATACCATAGAGCTCGTCTCTATAGGCGCGGCAAGTAATTCAGACGTGCCGCGCAATGCCTCATCCACTTGTATTGGCACATAGCCGCCTGCCGTTTGTGCCTGCGCACCCGCTTGCTGCTCTAACTGATTTGCAGCTGCCTGTGTTTGCAAGTCCCGCAATCTGTTTTGTGCTTGCCTGTCTTTCATGCCTCCATACAAACCGACTGCTTGCGAACCTGCGCCGGCCAATTGCCCTAACGCGCTCAAAAGGTTTGCACCTTTCCCGGGCCGAAAGTCTAACGGCACTTGATTGGCAATAGGGTTGCCCCCAAACGCACGAGAAAGGTTTGCCATTGCATTTTCTTGTTTCTGTGCGGCAGCTTGACGCCTTTGCGCTCGCTCTAAATCTTTCTGAGCGTAATAGCCAGCACCGGCGTTTGCGATGCTGCTGCCCAGCCCTAATAAAGCTGCTATTGTCATTGGTTCAGGCATTATCCCCCCGGCGTTACGTCTATTAATTCTTGTCCATCTGACGAATAGCGATAAATTCTGCCGTCAGCTTCGATTGTCCCATCTGCGCGCGGAACTGCCCCGGGAGGGAGCGTTGCTGAACTTCCCGGCGTAGGCAACCCTAACGCTTGCAGTATCTGATTGCGCACTGGCGTATACCCAGCAAACCCTGCATCTTGCGCCGCGAGCAACTGCACGATGTCCATGTCGCGCAACTGGCGCTCTTGTAAGTCGGCGGCGCGCTCATCGGCGTCGCTTGCAAGTCGGCGCGCCTGCGCCGCATTTAATCCCCCAACTGTCGTTGTCCCATCAACCTCGCCAAATAGTGCGTCTTCAATTGCTCTCTCAGCACGGTTTTCCGCGCCCTGCGATGCGGCGATGTCTTGATCTAAGGCGCGTGCGCGCAACGTCGTCGTAGGCGCTTGCCCATACCCGCGTGCGTAGAAGTCGCCTGTAGCGTCAGCCTCGGACAACCTGCGCTGCAGGTCAGCCGTGCTTAAGTCAGAGGACAACGCCTGCGCTGCGCGTTGATCCGCTGCCGACTGTAGCCCTCTGCCGGCAATCGCATTGAGTATGTCCTGCTGGGCCAACTGGGTCCTGCGCGCGTTGTCGGACATCGCAAGGTTTCGGTTGAGCTGCTGCGTTTGCAGGTCGTCTGCTGCTTGTTGCCCTGCGAGGGTTTGTATAGGACTATCTGCACCAGTCTGGACCTGACCAAACAAGATGGACTCAAGCTGCTGCTGGGCGCGTAGATCATTGGCGCGGGCGAGGTCTTCCTCCAGCCCCATCGCACGCCCAGATAACGTCTCTACCGGGGCCTGATTTGCACCAGTGAAATATTGCCCCGTTATGCCCGCCTCTGCGATGCGTCGCTGTAGATCTTGTGTCACCAGATCGGATCGCAGTGCGTCTGCTGCGCGCTGGTCCGCAGACGCTGCCAGTTGCCGGCCCTGCGCCGCACCTGTAAGGTCTGACCCCAAAGCCTGCGTTGCCCGTAAATCAGCCGCTTGCGATAGCCGGCGCTGTAAGTCTTGCGTGATGAGATCGCTATCCAACGCCCGCCCAGCGCGTTGATCTGCAGTATTTGCCAGTGCGCGTTGCTGGGAAGCCGTTGCGAGGTCTGAGCCCAGCGCCTGCTGTGCGCGAAGATCCGCACGTCCCGCCAGCGCGCGTTGCTGCGCTGCGCTGGTAAGGTCCGAACCGAGCGCCTGTGCCGCCCGCTCGTCGCCAGCAAGCGACAAGCGTCTCTGTAGGTCTGCCGTAACAAGATCGGACTGTAGACCCCTCTCAGCACGGCTGGCGTCGTCCATTGCCAACTGACGATTAAGACGATCCGTCTCCAGCGCCGATAGCTGACCCTGCCGTCCGTATACGTCAGTCAGAGCCTGCCGCTGCATCTCCTGATCGACGATACCCATCTGGTCTCGTCGGCTCTGCAGCCCCAACGCCTGCGACACCGCATCCCCGGCAAGCCCTGACTCCAACGCAGCGCGCTGATCGTATTGAGATGCCAGTCCTGCCACATCGCCTATGGCTGCGCGCGCCAGATCCTCATTGGCGAGCCTTAGATTGTCGCGCCGACCCTCAAAGTTGAGTGCGTCTGCCAGTGCCTGCGTCTGCAGGTCATATCCCAGCGCGTTAATATCATTGAGCGTGCGCTCACGCGAGCCGATAAAGTCTCCCAGCGCCTCTGCCGTATCGCCGCTCCGCAACACGCCCATGCGGTTAAGGTTTTCACGCAACTGCTCCTGCTGCTGCCGGGACCGCTCAAGAAAATCTGCGCGCTGCTGCTCAACCAACGGATTACTGCCACCCATCAAGCGATCCATAATGACCTGCTGCGCCTGATTGGTCAGGTCCGTGTCGAGTGTTACGCCGCTATTCGACAGGCGGTTCCGCGCCGCGACCATAGCCGAGTCCAGATCCGCGCTGGAGCCCAACTGATTGCCCGCAAGACGATCCAATACATTCTGCTCGGCTGCGCCAACCATCGGCGTGTCCGTATTAACCAGCTTGCCTGCCCGCACCCTATCCAGTAGCGCCTGATCCGCAGTAGCTGCCGCCCGGTCTGCTAACGTGCTGCCGACAGGCGTGCCGGTTCCAACCTTGAGCGCGTCGTCCAACCCGAGCGTGCTATAGGGCGTTGCCACGCCCGTCCCAGCCGACTGAGCTGTAGCACCGGATAACTCAGGCGTGCTAACTTCGGACAATCCCGCTGCGGCTTGATTGAAATCACCAACGGCAGCCCCGGGCTGTAAGCCCAGCCTCGCCATTGCGTCAGCCATTGTCTCGCCAGACACGCTACCCAGACCTGCTGCGGTTTGGTTTTGTTCACCAACGGCAGTCCCGGGCTGTACACCCAGCCTCGCCATTGCATCGGCCATTGTCTCACCTGCAACACTACCCAATCCTGCTGCGGTTTGATTCTGTTCGCCTATTGCCGCCCCGGGGTTTATGCCCAGTCGCGCCATTGCATCGGCCATAGACTCACTTCCGCTCATCCCGCTGCCGCCAGTGGGAATGCCGGGCCCACCCTCATATCCAGTCATGTCTAACGGCTCATTGGCTGACTGAGGTGCTACAGTTTGCACTGGCGATTGCGAAAAGTATTCACGGTAGGCGGCGTTGGGATCATATGTTGCAACTGCTGTCTGCACTGGAGCTGTCCCGAAATTGTCCCGGTATTGCCGGTTCGGATCAGCCACCGTTGTCTGCACTGGTGCTTTTGTAAATGCCGCTCGGTAATCCGCATTCGGATCGCTCGTGGGCGTTGGCGTAGTTGTCTGCACTGCGCCACTGCTAAAGGCATCACGGTATTGCTGGTTCGGATCAGCCACCGTCGTTTGGACGGGCGATTGGCTAAACTGCTCCCTATATGCATCATTGCCTGCCATCGAACCCGTTGCAGATGCACTGCTTGTTGGCCCCCTATTCATGACCTGACCAGCATTACCACCCATAACAAATTTGGTATTAGCAGCACCTTGTGGCACACCCGGCGTCATGCCCCCCATTGCATCAGCCATGCTTCTGCCGGCAAACGGATTGGCTCCGCTCTGCTGTGTTGTATTTTGCATCACTGCAGCTGTGTTTGCTGCGCCAATAGGCCCAGTATTTAACCCCAACGCGCTATACACAGCTGCCATGCTATTTTGGCCGCTACCACTGCCTGTCATGCTGAAATAATCCGCTGCAGACATTTGTTGCTTAGGTTTGGTGTAGTTATATGGGTTCATGTTTGCCGGCCCGTACATATTCATTAGCTAACCCCTGCTCTCGGTTTCCGTTGCCTACCAATCACCTTGTACTGCAGGTGCGTTCGTCGAATCCGGTATGGCTCGTCTTTAGTATTGTTTGTGAATTTGAGGGAGCTGTGTGGGTCGTATCCCTTTAGGTCGAGATCCTTACTAACCATACGCTTCGTCCCTACAGCGTCCGTGTCGAGCGTAAACGCATCCATCACACCACCCCCACCGGTCGTCGTCAGTGTTCCTACGTTACCGCCTACGCCCTGTGACTCTTGCTGGACTGTTAGGGTATAGGCTCCCAGCGCGTCGTAGTAGGTGCGCGCGTAGAGCCAGCGCAGGTCCACGTCACCCCCTAATGGGGCCGGCGACGCCGTCTCAAAGTGGCTGTCGTAGGCTGCAGACTCGTGGTTGTATGTGACTGCCGGCGCGTGGTCCAGCAGCTTGCCGCCGAAGCTGCCGGCGTGGGGCTTGTCATCAATTATGGCAGCACAGTTGCGCTCAAACGTCGCGCCAATTCCGTTGAGTGGACCGTACCACGCAAAGCGCGTTTGTCCGCTTGTCTCGTCTGCGTAGCGGTGGCGCAGCGACATAACCATAATCTCGTTGCAGTTTGTGTTGTCGTTGGGCAACCAAAACCACACCTCGTTTTCGTCGGCATAGTAGATGGCAAAGCTCTGCGAAAGGCGCGACTTGCTTATATTTGCCCAGTAACCCTCGTCCAGCGCGTATGAGACCTTTTCTACGATCTCGCCACCGGCCCACATGTACACGCCGTCTTCCAACACAAACACCTGCGCGTTACCGGGGATCGTGACAATGGCCCGCCCAGAGATGCTGCCCCCTTGTTGTGGGTTGCGCGGGTCGGTCGTAGTGCGCTGCTGTAGTTGGTAAGGGATCGTCGCGTTGCCCGTAGGAATCAGCACCGCGATAAAATCTTCGGTATGGATCGCCAATGCGTTTTGTAGGGGCTGTAAGCCCCGCACAGGGCTTCCGAGGTTGTAAAAGGATGATGCACCCCACGTCTCAGGATCGCCCGCGTCCGAGTACCACACGCGGTCCTCGTCGGCGTTTGTGTTTGCCATCCATACGCGGTTGTCGAAGAAAGCTACGTGATCTGCTGTCGTGAACCGGCTGTCTACGTCCAGCACGGCAGCGTTGCCCGTGCCTGACCACTTGATCGGCGCGTCGACGCCGTTAGTCAGGACCAGCGTGTCAAACGCTCGGACCCACTCAAACGTATTGTCATCCCCAGCGGTTATCGTTACGGAGCCCGTAATATCTGACCAGCCGCTGTTGTAGTAATACATGGCAGCGCCGGCTACAATAAACACGCGCTCGGCTCCGGTTGACGGCACGCGAAACTGCCCACACGCCGTGACAGTGGGCGTGCCTGCTAACGCCGCAGCATTCTCGTAGCTCTTAGTCCCTAAGACCTTTTCAATGCCGGCAGACTGCGTCAGGCGCGTGTTGAGCATGTCCTGCAGTCCGTTGGGACCGATATCCTCTGGCGGCAGGTCATACCGAACGCCCATCGTCCACGGGCCGTATTTTATCGTATCAGCCGCTATAGGCATTAGCCCGCCTCAACAACAAGCTGGTTGTCTGTGCGGACCATATAGTCATGGTCTTCGACCTGCGACGGGTAGCGCCTGTTGCCCTGCTGTAGCAGGTTTTGCTTTTTCATCAGCGCAACAGCGCGCACCAGCTCGTTGGCTTCGCGCTGCGCGCCTTGCTCGTCGCCTTTTTCCTGCAGCAACAGCTTTGTCGCCCCATACACCAGCGCCGATTCGCCTATCTGCGGAATGCCGAGCTTTAAGAATGTGTCGCCGTCATTGGATGCCGCCCACGTCGATATTGCCATCTGATACCGCGCACGTATTTCCTGCCCGGTAGTAGACGGCGTGTAGTAAAACTCGACCTCTGGGTAGCCGGTGGTGGAGTCCGTCCCCCCGACTAAGACCTTATATACGTTACCGGACAGGCTGCGGTCCTCATCCCAGAGATCGTACTCGTCTGGACCTATGATCTCTATAGGCCATTCGTCCGTGACGTTCATAAATGACCACCACGCGCCCACGTACCCGTCAACGGGCGTGTATACGCGCGTGTTGGCTGCTGACTGGTAGGTCGCTGTAGTGCTGCTGGAACCTCCCGTAATCGTTTCTGACGCCGTAAAATCGGCAGACTCGTTGTAGACAAACAGCAACCCGTTCGTCGTGTCGTGCGAGTCCACTACGGCAGTGCTGCTGGACGTGCCGCCTGTCACGGTTTCGCCCACCGTAAATACACCCGACGCGCCGGTGATGGTAAACGTCTTTGTCGTGCGGAACGTCACCGTTCGGTTGAGCCACCACCACTTCAACAAGTTGGCGATCTCCACCGCGTTGATGTTTATGTATCTGCGCGCGCGATTCTTGAACGTAGTGTTGGTCGCTTCAAGCCCTACGCGGTCCAGTACAAGCTCAATGCCTTCTGCTAATGTCATTCATATCACGTTTGCCCACGCCCCATTTTCGTAGCACTGGAGCTTGTTGGTTGTCGTGTTGTAGATGATCCATCCGTTGGACGCTGAAAGTGCGTCCCGCTCTGCTGTGGTCATCTGTGGCGCTGCCAGCACTGTGCCGGCTTCTATTACGTCAAACTGCGCGATGGTCCCAAACGACGTTGCCTGTTTCTGCTGACCGGCAACGACCGGTGAGCGTCGGTTCATTAGAGCGCGCCCACGTCACTCGGCAACGTCTGGTCTGCAGCTATATCAAAGCGCACGTTGCCGTCCATCTTTGTGCCGGCAGCGTGATGGTCTAACCAGAGCTTGTATTCCTGCGTTTTTACCGGCACGCCCTTGTTGTCCATCATGGCGTGTTCCTTGTTGGACGTCGTTTGCCCGTCGTCCGCTATATACATTGGCACCCACGACGGGGGCAGCGGCTCCCAGCCGGGCTCGTGCTCCACCTCTACGCCACCATACACGCGCAGAGCTTCCTCCTGCCGATAATTGCGGCTGTATTCGCCTTTAGGCGCGCCTTTGCCGGCAGTGATACCCAACACTTCTGCGGCGTTTGGCGCGGCTGCGAGGAGGTCTACAAGTCGAGATTTGGCGTTCGGGTCGTCTTGCGCTTCAGCTAAGATTTGATCAATGAGACGTCCCGGCTCTGCTGCTTTCTTACGCTTGCGCGCCGGCTTTACGTCGACCAGCGGCTGTAGGTCTTCTTCGTCTACCGCTTTTGCGTTTGCCGCTTCGACCAACTCTTGTGCTTTCGGATCAGGGTCGCCCTTCTTCAACCCTACGGGCTGGCCCATTGAATCAAACCCACTGTCACTGCTTTGCCGCTTTGCCATATTTTGCTTTCATGTTTTTGTGTCTATAGCAATGCGCGGGGAGCCGCGATGACCCCCCGCGCGATCACATTAGGAATAGTTGAAGTCTGCTACGTGCGGACGAACAAGATTTACTAATGCCAAACCACTGCTCGGCGTGTCAAGCGCAGACGCGGTAGTCATGCCGTAAATCAGATCGCCAGCCACTTCAGCGTCGTCGACTGACCCAGCCGTACCTGTCAAGAAGCAGGCTTTGTTGTCTGCAAGGCTTGCGAGCCCTTTAACAACACCCAACCCTGACACCTGATACCAACCGTACTGGTTTGCAACATTGGCTGACATGCTACAACCAATCATGCCCGTGTCGTCAGCCGTAGCCAGCGACGTCGTGAATCCGTTGGCGTCGATCAAGGCTGCGCTGCCAACTACAGTTGAAGCAACACCTTTAGCGTAGACGAACTCGCCCACACCGTAGTCTGTGCTGCCGTCAATATCTTTAGCGGTCACGATGGTCCCCAGCGGGAAATTCTGATACGTGCTGGTTTCATCAATATTCTGACCACCACCGATACTTCCGATGATTTTCCAATTTGCCATTCAGCGTATACCCTCTCTTAGATTCCAGTGATGTTAGTTGCCACGCCGAGACGACGGCGGTTGTTCGTAATCTGCTGCACACCGGCGACCATGTAGGACAACTGGGCAAGCTGACCGTTCGACTGCAACGATACAAACGGAGTCTTCTTGAAGTTTGCGTTACGCATGACGCGCAACTGATGCGCACGCTTGTCGACAAAGTAGGCGTGGTTAGCTGAGATGTCTTCGTCAGCTACGACTTTGGCTCCCATGAAGCTCGGGAACTCCTGCCCCTTCAGCCCGTTAATGGCGCTACCAGAAATCTCCACGTAACCCTGCGACGTCAACGCGACGCGATACGCGCCGGCGATGCTGTAGGTGGTGAAGATGGCATCGGTGCGACCGCCCTGCTTGCGCACGGCATCCATGACCGCGTTAAAGCGCGTGATACCGTCGAAGATGTTTGTGGTCGTCTGCGTCAAAAACGTGGTGGCCGTCGTGTCCTTCTGGTTTTGCCAGTAGGTGCTCGTGGCTGAGTTAATGCCGCCAACGGTGCCTGTGCCTGCGTCTGCAATAAGATCCTGCAGGCCCAACATAGACTTGCCAGACTGCGCACCACAGGCGTCCTCGTTGATCGTCTTGAGGAGGCTGTTCATGGCATTGTCACCCAGCGCCGAGAGTAGGTCAAAGACCTGCTCGGGACCGCTGTTTTCCCAGTCCTCAGTGTCCGAAAGGATCACGGGGACGGCGTAGTAACGACGCTTGTAGAAAGCCGACTCAAACGGATCGCGGGGCGACTTGCTTAGGGGATCATACTTGTCGAACGCTTCAGCAGTGCCGGCGCTGGTTTCAAGAATGACCTGAATTTCCTTACCCCCACCGTCGACCATCTGCATACCACGCTTGCGAAGCGCGTCGATGACGTTATAGGGTTCAAAGATGTTCGAAATTACTTCGGGATCAATCGTGCGTCGCGTTGACGACCAGCGACTATCCCATGTTTCTGAAGTGGTCTGTGCCATTCGTATACCTCGTGTTTAACCTCACATCGTCTGTCCGATTTCAGCGATTGCTGCCGACTTGCTGATGGCTCCACCACCACTGTCTCGCACGGTGGCCCCGTTGCCGCGCCCTACTGCCGACTGCTTTGCGACGTTCCGCTGCGCGCGCTGCTCTTGCCGCGCCCTGCTTGCGTCCTCTGCCTGCCGGCCAGTCCATCTGCTTACCAACTCGCTCAACGTGAAATTCTTGCCCGTGTCAGGATTCTGCACGTCCAACATTCCACGGTTGTTGGTAATGAACTGTAGCGTCAACGGGTCTGTAAGCGTCTGCTCGCCCAGCAATGACTTTGCTTCTTCAATCTGCTGCAGAAGCTCGCTTTCGCGCTGCTGTCGCTGCTGTTGCACAAGAGACTGCATGAGTTGTCTGTCCTGATCGTAGTTTTCCAGCCCCATACTTTGCATACGCTGCTGGATCTGCTCTTCGACCAGTTTATTGACATACTCTATACCAGCTGCTTGTTCCATAAGCGCGCGTTGTTGCTGCGGGTCGTCGACCTGCATCGCGCGTTCACGCAACGTGCCTGCATCACCGAGCGCCTCTGCTCCTACATTCTGCGCCGGTTGCTGCTGCCGTTCAGCCTGCCATTTCGCTCGCTCTTCTTCAAAGGCTTTACGCTCGTCTAAGAGACGCTGGTTGCCCTGTTGGAAGTAGCGGTCTGCTTCTCGCCTTCCTTTTTCAAACTCAGATAGGTTATCGTTGTTTGTTTGTTGTGTGCCGCTTGTTTCGGCACGCTGTTGAGTTGAGTCGTCGTTGGTCTGCTCCGTCGCTGGCTCAGGGTCCGATGATGGAGTATCCACCTCAAGCATCCCCAGTCCCATCTCGGGCATACTGTCCCGCGATGAGGTCTCTGCAGATCCTGACGATGGGCCACTATCGGTCTGCCCCGACTCCACTCCAGAGTCCACGGCAATCTCAGACATATTCTGCTCCCTAATAAAAAACCAGCCGCACAGGGCGTCGTAGGAGTGGTGCGGCACTCCTACCAACCCCGCACGGCTGGTCGTGTCGTGTTACTACTGTGCCGGCGTAATGCCGGTGTGATTACTCAGTTGGGTCTAAACCGTATCCAGATTCGACATTGCGGCTCAGGTCGCCCGATTGCTGCCGGTCGACACTGTCCCAGTCTATACTATTCATAATCTCCTCTTCGCTGTCTGCCGCAAGTACTTTATTTGTAGTCCGTTGCGATTTTGCGCGCTGTTGGGCCTCGTGCGTCTCCAGCTCAATCTGGCTGCGAGTCTTCATATCACCCTCTTCCAGCCCCATATTCTTAAGCTTACGCCGGCGATCTGTAGCGTTTTCGTAATACAGCCCCGTTTGCGGATCTGGGTGGTGTTGATTGTGGCCTTGAGATGACATAAGTCGATTAAACACACCCATTGCCCCAAAATTGATCGTCGACTCCTCGCCGCACTCTGGACACTCGCGCGCCTTCATGGGCCGACCCGTGTAGTATACGTCCATCTCGGCGTGGCCGAGTCCGCATATATAGTTGTGTGTTGGCATATCCTTACTCATTGTTTAGCATGGGGATTATTACAGTTTCCCAATAATTTTTGTTGCCTATTTTGTTACGATTTATTCCAGTACCTTCAAGCTTTTGCGTCCACCGTACTGACCTTTCAATAGCATCCTGATAATCAAAACCCATGTAATCTGGCCTCACCATATTCCATTTATGGTGATATACAGTCACCCCACCTTTTCTGGGACTGGATACTTGACCATCTGCGCCCACTTTTATGGATTTCCCTACAGTAGGTTCGTCTGCTATGTCAAAATCTGGGCTTTCTATAAAACTTATCGAATTATCCTTGTTGTTGTATTTGACTATATCGTATTCAAAGTCACCAACTTTTCCTTTTGCCTTTAACAATACATCGGTAGGGATAACGTCTTCTGCTGATTTATGCACATAGTAATCGTATCCGACTTTTTTACCGACTCCTAACTGTTTGTCAGGCATAGGCACTCGCACACCGCTTGAAGCCTGCGTAGCAATGTCTACCTGATTAGATTTTTTTTTTACATAAACGCCGGCTCCACCGAGGCTTATACTTTTTACGTCATAGCCTTCCCCCAGCACCGTCTCTATGTATTCCTTTAGCTCTGGGTTGGTAAACCCTTTCTGATACGTGCCGGTTGACGTGACAAGCGACATCGGCTCAGGTCCGGGCGTCCCTTTCGCGTTCAATACATCTCGCCCTCTGGTCGTGATAATCGCACTGCCGCCCGGCTTCATCACGCGCGCTATATCTTCGACTATAAAGTCTCTGACTTGCGGACTGACGACGTTGAGCACGTTCAAGTTGACAACACGCTCGTATTGATTGTCTGGTATGACTTTGGAATCTGTGAAGTCGTACTTCACACCGAGCGCTTCGCCCCTTGCCGTGTTTGGCTCAAACATATCGTAGCCCAGCATCTCTTTGGAAAACCCTAAGCCGGCTCCGTAGTCCAACGTCTTGCCGACGGCTTGCTGGTCATCCAGATATTGATTGGCTTTGATGTACGTGGGCTTTGTAGTAGTTATCTGTGTCCTTATAGACTCTTCAGCGTCAGGATAGTCGAAGTCTTCAAATTCTTTTAACTGCTGCTCTCGTAGCTTCTTTGCGTTTCTTGCACCCGTCGCCGCTTGCTTGATAAACTTTGGCGCACCCCCCATAGCCGCTGCGCCCATCATTGCGCCGCCTGCTGCCTGCATCTCAGGATCGTCGCTTGCCATCGCGTTGAGCCCGCCGGCTCCCAGCAAGAGAAACGCGAGCGTAGGCACACCACCCAAATCCGTGATGCCCTTGCGCTCCATGTAGCTGCGAACGCCGTCAAGCCACTGCTGGTCTAACACCTCAAAGTCTGCACCCATATGGAACTTGCCCATTTGGGAATGCAGCTCCATAGGATTGCCTTCTTTAGTTTTTAACGTCCGGTATCTATCAAACGTTTTTGGAAACATAATAGGCGCGGGTATATCAACCCGCTCCATGACGCCTTGATATTGCCCCGGTATGCCCGTATCGTAGGATCTGTGGCCGGCATCTGGCGGGGCGTCAGGATCACGCAGTGTTGCGTCTGGGTCCATGCGGAGGATGGCGCCGCCCGTATCGCCACGCTGCACAGACCGCAATTCGGGCTCCGTCATTTGGTAGGCCGCATCTTTGTAGCTGGGAAAGCCCAGACCGCGCATATCCTCTCGCGCTATTGTTTGTACAACCACCTTGCGTAGGTCGCCCGAGCCAAACCTTCTGTATTCTTTACCCGATGCGCCTGTTGTCCCTAACAACTGAGCCATCGCCTCTGGGTGATCTATGCCCAAAAACTCGTCAAGCAAGCTGTCTTCAATAACCTCTACGGGTCTACCTTTTTTCACACCTTCAGCAATGCGTTGCTTATTTACCGTCTTTATAGCTTCATTAATTTTTTGATCTAATTTTTTTCTTGCTGCAGCCGGCACTCTAATTGTATTCAACTGCCCCATTAGCAACTCTACGACAGGCGTAGAAAAGTCTACAGCGCCTTCGCCCATTGCTGTATATATGCCGAGCACGGGCAGTCCAGTGGCTTCACTTGCCGTTATTACGTGGTTTTGTTTGCCTCGCGCTATGCCATAGTTTGACGCCCACGAAAAATCATCCCTGCCGAAACCATACGTCGGCCCTCCCTGCACATCTATCGGCTCGTCTAACTTTACGCCACCCAGTTGTTCAATGCGCGTGCGCGCGGACCTGTCGCCGGGAACGCCGATGGCGACGTTGCCAACCATCGACTCGGGTTGCACTATTTCGCGCTGACTGATATCCAATGGCGTGGCAATGGTTTCGCCTTTTACTTCTTGCGGCAACCTCTGTTTGAACTCAGGATTGCCGCGCATTTTTTCTCTGCGAATTGCTGCAGGATTTTCTTTGCCAGAGCTTAAACTTTCAGTTTTCTCAAATATTGACTTATCCCGCTTCTCCCGCAGCGCATCGACTATATCAGGATCATAGCCCTCTTGCTCTATTGCCGACCTGCCTACTTTGTTTGCCGCTGATTGCGTAGGCTGATTCAAAATCTCTTCTATCAGTTGCTCTCGCGTGCGTTTACCTATTGGCGTAGCAGCCATACCCAGCGCAGTGCCGGCTGCGCCCAACTTTGACATCATACCGAACCCGGGTATTGCCACATCTTCTATACCCATCACAGCGCCCAACCCGCGTTCCAGCACGCCCTCCTTTAACGCTTCTTTCATTGCATCATACGTGCCGCCGACGTCAGAAGACACCGCGTCTACAATATTGGGCAGCGTGCGTCGAACCTGCCGTCCCAGTGCTTCTGCTTTGTCCAGCTGTCCTATAGACCCTAACACGTTGCCGATGTCCGACGCTGTATCCATTGTGGTCTGCAACATACCGCCGGGCGACTTAGTCAGCAGCGCCTGCAGTATTTCACGCGTCTCTGGATCTAATTCTTGATACGCTCCCTGCCCAGCACCGCTAAATGTTGGGGGATATGCTCTATTGATATTCATCAACCCTGCGTCTGTGCGGAAATTACGTCGGATGTACGCTGTGCATTGGACTGCACTTGCGAGATTAAATCAGGCTGGTTTTGCGCAGCCTGCGCTGCTCCTGCCGGCGCGCTGGGCGCGGTTTCTCCCTGCTGGGAATTCTGCGCTGCCTGCTCGTGCTGCTGCATGTGCTGGCCCATAGCTTGTTCGATCTGTGCGATGAACTGTGCCGCTTGCGGGTTGGCAGGGTTGCCAGTCAGGTCCGTGGCCTGCGCTTGTTGGTTGAGTTGTATAAAGGTCGGATGCTCTCTGAATAGTGAGTGCACGCCCAGATGCGCTGCGTGGTCTTGCTGTGGTAGCACCTCTATCTGCTCGCCCGTCATTACGCGGTCGTTTTCGTATTGTGCCGCCCTCTGCGCCTCCACGTTGTCCTGATCCTGCAGCACGCGCTCCACGTCCTGCACGCCATGCGCAATGGCGGCGAGCTTGTCTACCTCAAGCTGGTCGTAGTTTGGACGGTTGCCTGCCCACGCTACAAACGCCATCGTGCGGTCGCGCTCAAGCTGCTCGTATAGTGGCTGCGTTGAGCCCGTTTTTGTTTCTATGCGATACGTATATAAAAAGTCTGACGTCCTCAGTGCGCGCACGACTCGCTGCTCCCCGTTTGGTGCTATGTTTTCAACGAACGACTCTGGCGTATACCTCGGATCGCCCATGATTTGAAACGCATTGCGCACGATAGTCTCGTAGAAAGTATTTACCGCTGCCTCCATCCAGTTGCCGTTGACCTGCGCAGCGGCAGCGACGACAGCCGCTTCCGTTGCCGTCTCCGACTGGCCGGCCTGCGGTGGCGCAAGTGCGGCGATCTCGCGCTCCATACCCATCATCATGCTGGAGAAGTTATACACGTCGACCGGGACGTTGCCCCAGTTAAGCTCACGTATGTTGTTAAGATCCTCGACGCCCACAAACTCGCCGTCGCGTCCAGTGCGCATTACGTCGCCGATCTCTGGGTTGTTTTCCAGCTCGCTGTTACGTATCGCAGTCATGCGCGACGTGCGCTTAAGTAGGTCGGATACGCGGCTGACCTGCTCAATGATGCTGTTTTGTATGTCCTCTAAATATTTGAGATGCCCTAACGGGTAGAAGCTCTCCTGCGCCAAATCGAACTTGATAGCGACAAACGGAAAGCCCTGCTCCACCAGCCACCCGGACGACTCCTCACCACCTTGCAAATTCAGCACGGGCTCTGTCGGCTCACCAGTCACGTCGTCTATGTCGAATACGGGCTGGCCCAGCAGGTCTGTTACCTGCGGGAACGTCATCTTGCGGAATGGGTGCGGGACGTCCAGTATAGGCTGGTCGACGCCCGGCACGAACATCACCTCGCGGCGTTCCATGCGGTTGTGCCACCGCTCCACCAACACAAAGTCGCCGTTGCTGATTGACTCGCGCAGGGCCTCCTGCTCTGGGCCGTCGTAGCGTTCGCCCATCACCTCGCCGTAGCCTACCTCGTCTTCGCGTGACAACTGGGTCGGCTTGATTTGCTTTTTGTTTTGAATGCGCGGGTCGTCGAGCAAATATTGCATCGGGGTCCAAAACTTCTCGCGGATGTATCGCTTGTCACCCAGTCGGTGCGGGCTACCCGTGGGGTCCAGATGCACGTAACCGGGGGCAACGCGCTGGCAGACCACCATATCCTCTGCGAAGTCGTCGTTGGTCGTGTAGGGGGCAATGAAGTCGTCCCCGGGTGGGTTGTAGTCAAGTCGAATCCAGCCAACGCCACAGAAGAGCGCGTCGAATATAGCCTGATGGACGTGGCTCTTCAGCGACGTGATCTCCATATAGCTGCCGGCAGCGCGCTCCAGAATGGGCGCTACGTCGGCGTTGACCTCGTCTTCTACATTGAACGACATGACCGGGTAGTTGTGGGCAATGCTACCCAGTATCTGTCGGACAATGGGGTAAAACCGGCTGACCTTCACGACGTCTTCAGCGCGCAGGTCGCGTATCTTCTCGTCGAACTTAAGCTCGTATGAATCGTAGAGCTTTTGCCAGCTCTCCTGCCGGTCCCGATACAACGAGTCCAGCATTTCTCCTTCTGCTTTATACCACGATATCTCGTACTTATTCATCCGTATCTGCTCTCTATCAAATCGTCGGCGAGCTGGTCTATCAGCCGGCCACCATCGTTGAGTGGTCTATCCTCGACTTTGCGCGCCTTGTAGACGTGGTTTATTCCGTAGCGCAGCGCGTCGGCCCCGTGGTCGTCGCCGCTGCTTGCGTCCTCTGGGTTGCGCGATTCGCGCTGCAGACTCAGCAAGCTGTCGACTACACGCTCGGTCGATCCACGGAAAAACTTTAGCCGGCCAGCGTATAGCAAATTAGCTATGTTCCGCCATCCATTGACACGGTCCATGTTCGCCTTCGACAGCGTCAGCCCGTGGTCCCGGAACGTGTCGACCGGTGCACGTGCTTGCGATACGTCTCCCGGAGCACGCCTTGTCCACATATCCCCGGGCGCTAAGAGCAACCGTGGTTGCCGGCCATACGCGCCGCCGATGGACGTGTACCTGCACTCGTCTATCATTGCTCCGATGCCCTGAGCGTGCTCCGCTCCTGCTCCCGACGAGTAGTAGCTACTGACCACCCACACGTCATCGTCGTAGTCTACAGCCAGCAAGACCGCAGCCGTAGGATTATTCTCCCCGTAGTCCATTGCCATGAACAACGGCCAGTTTTCTGGCACTTCAAATGGGTCGACCAGCAGATCGTTGCGCATAGCAGAAAACATAGCGCCGAGGCTAACGTCCCAGTTGCCATCCAGATACGCTGCCGTCAGCTCAGGATCGCCCATACCCATCAACCTGTTCGGGTAGTCTGGGTCAGCGTCAAGCAGTGCACGGTTGTCCTGCACGCGCGCTGGGATGAAGCAGCGCACCATTTTAGACTCTTTGTCGAGTAGCGGCACGTAGCCGTCTGGGTATTTGTCGATAGCGAAGTATCTTTTGACCTCACCGTGACACCTGCCGCCGGGGTTGCCTGTAGCCCGTATTCGCTTATGCTGTGCCGGCCCGCGCAGGCGCGACTTCATCATCTGATAGGGTCGCAAGCTGTCCCACGTCGGCAGCTCATCCCAGCCGATGAACGCGTAGCTGTGGCCCATATACTTCATAAAGTCCGCGTCAGTATCCATGTGCCTCAGCCTGATCTCTGCTCCACCCGGGAACCTCCACGTCCGAATGCCGACCTTATACTCGCCTCCCATCGGGCCGTAAATCTCCATTGACCGGTGGATCAGCTCGTCCATGTCCGTCGTATGCCGGCGAAAAATGATGCCTATCCAGTCGCTGCCCTGATCGACGTCCTGCACAGCATCAGCCAGTAAGAAATCGGACTTCCCCCCGCCGGCTGCGCCACCATAGAACAGCTCGTCTATGGCCTCACCTGACATGATCGCCATCGCCTGTGGCCCCACCTGCGGGGACCAGACAAACTTAGTCTGCCCAACTGTCATCGACTGCGTCTGCTATGCGATTCTTATACCCAACCCACTCCTCGACTGTAGCCGCGCGCGGTGGCCTATCCATCTGCATTCGTATCGGGCCACCGTCCACGCCCGTCTGCTCGCTGCGCTCCACGTAGCCGCGCCGCTTGCCTTGTGTTTTTAGATAGAAGAAAATGGCCGAAGGGTGACGTTCCCGGACCAGCTCATGCAGGCTCTGCTCTGCCACGTCTACCAGCGTCTCCCTGACCTCGTCGACCACTTCACCGAGTCCATACCGCTCTATGCTGGAGTAGACCGTCTGACGCACGCAGTCAGCCTCCCGAGCGATTGCCGTCAGGTTTCCGTCGTGTTTGCGGATCAGATCGGTCAACTGCTTTTTGGTAAAAGTGCGGCTATGTTTATCTCTTTTTGGCATTGTCTAACCATCTATCTCCACGACTACGGGATTCTGGGCCATACGCCGCATATGCTCGCGCTCTGCTTTAGTAACGGGCCACGGTATGTCTATGTATACTTCTTCCTGCAATCCCGGCAGTTTGACGACCGCAGCTCGGCATTTGCTGCCGTGCATCTGTATTTTTCCGTTCATGATGTCATCCCGCAACGATTGGACCAGCGTAGCTGCTGCCTCGTGCCGGCGGGATTCGTGCTCAGTTACCTCTATGCCCAACATATCGCTCCTTATGTGCGCGTTTTCTTTCTGCTCGCGGCCATGTTATCAACAAGATTCGGGTAGGGCCGTCCTGCAGCGGCAGCTCTTCGCTTTGCACTGGCCTTTTGTGCTTTTGACAGTGGTTTGCTCTTTTTTTTGGGATTCTTGCGCTCCCATACCGGTTTTGTCTTTTTTTTTGCCATTATTCGCCACCCAGTCGTTTATAGTCACCCACAGATATGATATACGCCGGCGTCTCCCCCAGCTGTGTCAACACGCCGCGTAACGGTATCGCGTCCACCTTCACGTCCACCGCGTCCAACGCCTGATGCAGCCGCACGACTTCTGCCTGCAGCCGGTCGCGCTCCTGCTCTAACTCTGTTACGTAATCGGGTCCGTTAATACGTCCAGACCCACGGTCGGGGCTGTACATGCTCATGCTCTGCGTCGTCCAGATGTATGAATCGCTCGTTGGGCGCTCCCTGCTGGGCCAACCCAATGCCGGCGAAATTCATGTGTGTTGCGATACCTAATAGCAGATAGGCGTCGTGCCCGGAGACCTGTATATCCACCGCGATGCCGCGCGTGTGCGCGCCCGTCGTGCCGGGCTTCTTTGCTTCGACCGGATGCTCGGGGCTGCGATACCCGGACGTGATGCGGATTGGCTTGCCGTATTCGTCGCGCAATTTTTGTAGCCGGTCGATAAATACAGGATCAACTGAGCAAGTCCCAGTGTGGCGGCAGGCCACCTCTCTCCAGCCAATATTCGGCCAGCGCTCGTTGTCCCAATTCTCTTCTGCGTATTCAATCTGTGCCATCTATCTACCTCTCTGTCCTATACCTACATAATCTCTCCATTTGCAAAAAGCGCAACATAATATTATTTATATGACATATATAAAACGCTATGTAAACTACTCACCCATAAAATTATTG